>Ga0185299_10000685_pt1 | contig 82719 bp, 77 predicted proteins | sample PaiPotPPA55metaG_FD_128002 | JGI IMG/M metagenome (GOLD analysis project Ga0185299, IMG submission 128002) | Iron sulfur acid spring bacterial and archeal communities from Banff, Canada, to study Microbial Dark Matter (Phase II) - Paint Pots PPA... ...
TCTGAATGCTGAGCTAGCACCGCAGCAAGAAGCGTTCGCCCGGTCCTAGGCAGCCCGCTACGGCACCAGATCGTGTTCGCGGTTCGGATGCCGCCCGTGCTGCGGTGCGCCGCGCAGCGGCGCACCGCAGCACGGGCGGCAGACTCGAACCAACTCCCTCAACTCAATGCCTCGACACACAGAACGTACGAGGCGAACCCAAGCTGATGCTGCACTAGCTGAACGTGGCTCAGGCCGTCAGCACGATGCGCGCGTTGTCCTTGGACTTCGCCGTCCAGGCCTGGGCCACGTCGCCCAGCGGGTAGGTCTCGACCGCGACCTCGACCCGCCCTTCGGCGATCCGCCGAACGTACTCGGGCAGCTCCTGAAGCATGAACGCCATGCTCACCGAGCCGATACCGCTGCCGACGATCTTGATGCGGCGGCTGCGCAGCAGCGCTGAGGGCAGCAAGGCGTTCGGCCCGGCCAGGGCGCCGATCTGCGCGTACGAAGTGTCGGACGCCGCGGCCTCGCGCACCTCGAGACGGCCCAGCGCCTCGAACGTGGCCTCGGCGGGCGCACCCCAGACGTAGTCGAGCACCAGACTCGGCGCCTCCTCGCCGAGCGCCGCGTGGATCGCCTTGACGGATTCTTCGTGGTCTTCGGTGAGCCGGGCCGTCTCGGCGCCGAAGCCGCGCGCCTTTTCGAGTGCCGCTTCGTTGCGGCCGATGGCGATGACGCGGCGCGCACCGAGGTCGCGGGCGTTCTGCACGGCGAGCAGGCCGGAGGCGCCGGTCGCACCGACGATGGCCACCGTGCCGAGCTCGTCGATCTCGGCCAGCCGGGACTTGAGCGGCATCCAGGAGGACATTCCCGGGTTCATGCCGCCAGCGACCTGCGCCGCGCGCTGCTCGGTCCCGGCGGGAAGCGCGTTGCGGATGGAGTTCGGGACGGCCATCCGCTCGGCCATGGTGCCGTAGGGCGGTGCGACGTAGCCGGTGTAGACGAGCGTGCCGTCCGCGGTGCGGGCCACCGCGTCCACGCCCGGGATCAACGGGTACTGATTCGCAGTGCTGCTGTAGTGCCGGCCGTGCGCCCGGGAGCGCACGATCTGGTGCAGGCCGGCCGCTACAAGTTCGACCAACTCCTGCCCCTCGCCGACTACCGGCTCGGCGAAGTCGGCGTACTCGGGCTGCCCTTCGGCCGAGCGAAGCACTGCTGCCTTCACGCTGGTCACGACTCCTTAACGTTGTTAAGTTCGGATGTCCCCAGGATGCACTTAACGGCGTTAAACTGTCAAGCGTGAGCAAGGGACTGGCGAAAGCGGAGATCGTGCGGGCGGCACTGGAGACCCTGGACGCGGAGGGCCTGGACGGACTGACACTGCGCAAGGTGGCGGCGCGGCTCGACGTGCAGGCGCCCGCGCTCTACTGGCACGTGCGCAACAAGCAGGAACTGCTGGACGAGATGGGCACGGAGGTCTGGCGGCGGATCAGCCTCCGGATGGCCGAATGGGCCATCGACGTGCCCTGGCGTGAGGGAATGGCCGCGTACGGCCGCGTTATGCGCGAGGAGCTGCTGCGTCATCGGGACGGCGCGAAGATGTCGGCGGGCACGAGGTTGACCGATGTGGAGATCCTGCGCCGCAGTGAACCGAGGCTGGCCCGGATGGTCGCCCAGGGCTTCACGGTGCGCTCGGCGATGCAGGCGAGCGTGCTGCTGCACAACTTCGTCATCGGCTTCTGCATCGAGGAGCAGGCGGTCATCCAGGCGAAGGCGACCGGGGACGAGAGCTACAACCTGGAGAAGCGGGATGAGCGGGTGGACAGCGAGGCCTACCCGCTGATCGCGGAGGCCGGGCGGGAGATCTTCGAGGAGGACGAACGGCGGTTCGGGGACCTCGTCGAGCTGATCCTCGTAGCCTGCGACAGCCTGCGGACGACGGAGACGTGACACCGCCCCGCCGCACGGGGAGCACGGCGGGGCGGGTTGATTCGGGGCGGGTCAGCCGACGTCGTCGGCCTTCTTGCCCTTGACCAGGCTCGCGGCGGCGCCGACCAGGCTCATCCCGATGGCGAGGAAAAACACGATGATCAGGCCGTGGTGGAACGGCCCGGAGACCAGGTTCGGGAAGAACTGGTGGCCGGTGAGCGTCGCCGAGTTCTTCGCGGGCAGGCTGGCCAAGACCTTCGTGCCGAGCAGCTGCTGCATCGGGTTGTAGCCGAGGAAGGCGGCGAACAGGATGCCGACCGGCGGGACCGCGGCGACCTGGTGGGCGATCGCGACGGGCACGTTCTGCGCGGTCAGCTGCGTGACGATCGTGCTCGGCAGGGCGCTGGCCAGGCCGATGACCATCAGCGAGAAGAAGACGCCGATGGAGAACAGGCTGCCCGCGTTCATGAACGTGGCCCGCATGCCGGAGGCCGCGCCGCGCTGGCCCGGACCGACGCTGGACATGATCATGGACGTGTTCGGCGCGGAGAACAGGCCGCCGCCGACGCCGTTGAGGAAGATCAGGATCGCGAAGACCGGATAGGCGAAGTTCACCGGCAGCGCGAGCATGCCGCCGAAGGTCGCGGCCATCAGCAGCAGGCCCGCGACGGCGAACGCGCGTTGGCCGAACTTGTCGGACAGCCGGCCGGAGACCGGTCCGGAGACCAGGAAGCCGATCGTCAGCGGCACGAGGTAGATGCCGGCCCACAGCGGGGTGTCCGAGTAGTTGTAGCCGTGCAGCGGCAGCCAGATCCCCTGCAGCCAGATGATCAGCATGAACTGCAGGCCGCCGCGGGCCACCGCGATCAGGAACGAGGCCGAGTTTCCGCTGGCGAACGCGGGGTTGCGGAACAGGCTCAGCTGGAACATCGGCTCGGCGACCCGGGACTCGACCAGCAGGAAGATCAGCATCAGCACGACGCCGCCGATCAGGCCCGCGATGATCCACGGGCTGGTCCAGCCCATCGTGTGCCCGCCGTAGGGCTGGATGCCGTAGGTGATCGCGGCAAGGATCGCGGACAGGCCGAGGGCGAAGGTGATGTTGCCCCACCAGTCGATCTTTCCCTTGCGTTGGACGCCCGTCTCGTGCAGCGACTTGTACGCCCAGATGGTGCCGAGCAGGCCGATCGGGACATTGACCCAGAAGATCGAGCGCCAGTCCCAGGAGGCCAGCACGCCGCCGAGGACAAGGCCGATGAAGGAGCCGGCGAGCGCGGCCACGATGTTGATGCCGAGCGCCATGCCCCGTTCGGTGGCCGGGAAGGCGTCGGTGATGATCGCGGCCGAGTTGGCCATCAGCATCGAGCCGCCGATGGCCTGGACCACGCGCCAGCCGATCAGCCAGAGCGCGCCCTTGCTGCCGGTGAACGGGTCGAGCGAGAGGACGACCGAGCAGACGGTGAAGATCGCGAAGCCCATGTTGTAGAGCTTCACCCGGCCGAACATGTCGCCGAGCCGGCCGAGCGTGACCACCAGGACCGCGGTGACGAGCATGTAGCCCATCAGCATCCACAGCAGGTAGCTGGTGTTGGAGGACTGGAGCGGGTTGAGCTTGATTCCGTTGAAGATCGCGGGCAGCGAGATCAGCACGATCGAGGCGTTGATCGTGGCGAGCAGCATGCCGACGGTGGTGTTGGTCAGCGCCACCCACTTGTAATGCGAGTGCTCCGGACCAGCGCTCATCGCGTGCCGGAAGTGACCGAATCTCGAGCCGGACGCAGGAGCGGGCGTACCGACCGTGGTGGCTATAGAACCATCGCTGGACCTGGGCATGGGTGATCCTTATACCGAAAACTAATTAGCTAATGTAAACTAATCAGATTTCGGGGCGCACGCATCCCGTTTTCCGCGCCCTGCGCCGAATCGTTACCCTTCCGCAATACGGTGCGGCACGGCGGTGAGCAGTCCGGCGGGCCACGCCCGCGTCTTCGCGGCGACGGCGCAGACCGGCCCGAGCGTGCCGCCCGCCGCGCTCCATACGCCGCGCCACGTGGGGTGATGGTCCGTCAGCGGGGCCCGGCAGCCGGGCTCGGCGCAGCGCACCACGCGCAGTCCCTGGCGGCCGAAGCACTCGTCGATCTCGGCCGAGGCGCCGACCGTGGCCATCGCGGCGGCGGTGCGTCCGGCCGGGCTGGCGGCGAAGGCGGACCACCAGTCGTGCCAGGTGACCCACGGCGCCGGGTCGAAGCGGGAGAGCCAGCCAAGGCGCGGGCTCGGCCCGGACAGGTCAGCCGTCACCTCGGCCTCGCCGCAGCCGGACAGCACCGCGAGCTCCTCGAGCGCGGCGCGCACCGGCTCGACCGCGTCGGCCGGCTCGCCCTCGTGGTTGAGCAGCACGGCCGCGACGAGCTGCGCGAGGTCCTCGCCGATGTGCACGACGGCGCTGGCCACCAGGCGGCCGCTCTCGACGGAGACGGTCAGCCGTCCGGCGTCGCCCTCGAACCAGAAGGTGGGCGGGCTGCCGAGCATGGCGCAGCGCACCGCGTCGGCCGGGGCCGCGTAGCCGCGGGCGAACGAGCTGCCCGGGCCCGGCAGGGTGGCGAGCGGCGCGGCGACCGGGGGCACCTCGACGGCGAGCGAGAGCTTCGCCGGTGAGGCGGGGCTCTTCGGGGAACGGGCGGGGAGGGTGGAGACGGATCGTCCGTCGAGGGAGGCTGGGGGCAGACCGTGCATGGGGCGTCCTTCCGACGCGGGCTGGCCGGGGACCGAGCGGGCATCAGGCGCGGGGACCGGGCGGCCGGGGCGGCCGTCCGGAGCGCGGCCGGGCTCGGGACGCTGTCCTGGGACGGCGCCCCGAGCCTCGAAGGGACGCGGCGGCGACGCGGCGGGCGGCGCGGGCGGGGCCGAGCCGGCGGGGTTCGCCGGACGGGCCGGTCCGCGCTTGGACCGGCCCTTGTTCCTCGCCTTCGCCGCACCGCTCATCGGGCCACCTCCGCCACCTCGCCTGAAGATCTTCAGTTGATCGTCTTCCCCCGGGCCCGGGCGGCGGCGGAGGCGCGCCGGTTCACTCACTCGGTTGTATCAACCAGCGATCGTCCGAGGTAGAGCTCGCGGACCACGGTCTCGAGGTCCCGGTCGGCCCGCAGCGCGTCCAGCGAGCCGTCGTACGTCACCCGGCCGTGGTCGATGGCGACGACGCGCGAGCACAGCCGCTCGATGTCGGCGATGTCGTGCGTGGTGAGCAGGATCGTCGTGCCGGTGCGGCGGTTGAGGTCGCTGAGGAACTCGCGCACCGCGTGCTTGGACACGACGTCGAGACCGATCGTCGGCTCGTCGAGGTAGACCACGGCCGGGTCGTGCAGCAGCGCGGCGGTGATGTCGCCGCGCATCCGCTGGCCGAGGCTGAGCTGACGCACCGGCCGGTCGAGGAAGGGGCCGAGGTCGAGCGCCTCGGTGTAGCGGGCGAGGTTGGCGGCGAAGCGGTCCGGCGGGATCTTGTAGAGCCGCTGGAGCAGGGTGAAGGAGTCCCGCAGCGGCAGGTCCCACCACAGCGTGGTGCGCTGGCCGAACACGACGCCGATCTGCCGGGCCAGCCGCACCCGGTCGCGCTGCGGCTCGTAGCCCGCGACCCGCAGCGTGCCGGAGGTCGGGGTGAGGATGCCCGTCAGCATCTTGATGGTGGTGCTCTTGCCCGCGCCGTTGGGGCCGATGTAGCCGACGAGCTCCCCGGACGCGATGCCCAGGTCGATGCCGTCGACGGCGGTGAAGTCCTCGCGTTCCCGGTGGAAGCGGCCGGTGCGTTTGCGGCTGGTGAAGGTCTTGGTCAGGTGTTCGGCGAGGATGATCGGCTCGGCGGTCTCGAGCAGCGTGGTCACGGTTCTCAGCTCCCGGTCGAGCGGTAGCGGCGGACGCAGGCGCGCCAGGCGAGCGCGGCGATGGCGGAGAGCGCTGCCGCCGCGAAGGGCGAGGCGAAGCGCAGGAAGCCGGGCAGGCCGAAGGGATCGGCGTGGCCCAGCACGTAGAGCGACGGCTGCCAGGTGACGAAGGCGACCGGGAGCACGAAGGTCAGGGCGAGGCCGAGCGGCCTGCCGAAGATCTGCAGCGGGTACTCGGTGGCGAACTCGGAGCCGTAGGTGAAGCTGTTCGACACCTCCTGGGCGTCCACGGCGATGAAGCTGATACAGCCGGTGAGCACCCACAGCGCGCAGTACAGGAAGAAGCCGGACACGACGGTGTCGATGCAGACCAGGATCTTGAGGACGGTCCACTGCACGGGCAGCGTGTTCACGGCCCAGCCGAGCGTGATGATCGGCGCGAGCAGTTTGCCGAAGCGCTTCGGGGTGAACTGGTCGGCCAGCACCTGGGCGAGCGAGCTGACCGGACGGATGAGTACGAGGTCGAAGTTGCCGAGCCGGATCGTGGTGGCGAGGTTCTCGACCCCGCTGGCGAAGAGGTCGGACAGGCCGAAGGCGAGGCGCGTGGTGCCGTAGAGGTAGAGCGTCTCCGGCAGGGTGAAGTCGGCGATCGTCTGCACCTGCGAGTAGATGACGACGATCGCGATCAGGTCGAGGCTCGTGGTCAGCAGTTGGGCGAAGCTGGTGAGCATGAGCGAGACGCGGTACTGCGACGCGGACTTGGACCACATGCGCACGAGCAGCAAGTAGGCGACCGGGCCCGGCAGCGGACGTTCGTCGGCGGCGTGGGACGAGAGCTCAGCCACCCTGGACCACCACCTTGTACCGCGCGGCCTCGGTGAGCACTCGGCCGAAGACGAGCAGCCCCAGCGCCCAGAGGCAGCCGAACACGACCGCGTAACCGAACCCGCCGCTCTGCGTGCCGAGCAGGACGCTGATGGGCATCTGGACGATGGCGGCCCAGGGCGTGTGCGTGACGACGGTGCCGAGCAGGCCGGGCATGATCGTCAGCGGGATGATCATGCCGGAGCAGAACATCGCGGCGGTGACGAGGACCGAGGTGACGCCGCGCTCGTCCATCGTCCAGAAGGCGATGAGGCTCGCGGCGTAGCGCAGCGCGAAGCTGACGATGAAGCCGATGACGCAGCAGACCGCGAACTCGATCCAGCGCAGCGGGATCAGCGGCAGGCTGACCGGGAACAGCAGCAGGCCGAACAGCACCGGCGGCAGCGAGCGCAGCACGCCCGCGCCGAGCGCCCGGCCGACGTCGAGGCTGAACCACCAGGCCTGGAAGTCCACCGGCCGGTAGAGGTCCACGGCGACGTCGCCGGTGCGGATCCGCGGACCGAGGTCGGTGCTGGACAGGAAGATCCCCATCGGCGCGATGAGGGCTTGGGTGGCGAAGGCGTAGGTCACGGCGTCGGACAGGTCCCAGCCGTTGATCTCCGGCTTCTGCTTCCAGAGGGCGATGAGCACGAAGGCGCGAATGCAGCCGAAGACGGTGTTGGTGAACACGCCGGCGACGGCCGAGGAGCGGTAGGCCAGGTAGCGGCGCATTGATAATCGGGCAGCGGTCAGGTACACGCGCATGCGGAACTCCCACAGGGCGAGAAATCGGGAAAAGGGGGCGAAGTTCCGAGGCTGGCAGAGCCCTGAGCGCCGGGCAAGCGGTTTTCCACCTGCGCCGCGGGCTCGCGGCCCGGGGCTCACGCCGTCTTTACGCGCCTTCGGGTCTACTGGGCGTCATGTCGATGGAGAACGAGGGCGCGGACCCGACCGACCCGACCGACCCGACCGGGCTGTTCGACGCGTTCCGGGCGCGGCAGGCGGACGATCGCGAGCAGCAGGAGACGCAGGCCGGCTACGGCTACCCGGCGCCGGAGCCGCAGGCCGGCTACACCTTTCCACCGGAGTACACGCAGCACGCGGCCGACCCGGACGCCGCCTACGTGCCGCCGCTGCCGAGCGAGCCCCCGACCGGCGGCGGCATCGGCGACCGGCTGCGCTCGATGGTCATCTTCGCGGCCGCGCTGCTGGTGGCCGGCGCGCTGGGGCTGGGCGCGTGGCTGGCCTTCGACTCCTCGAGCCCGTCGGCGAACACCGCGTCCACCGGCACGGCCGGGATCCCCACGCCCGCGGCGACCGGCACCGGCACCGCTGCGCGCGCGCTGACCTTCCGGGTGACGATCGTGTCGGTGGGCGCGGCTTCCTTCACCGGCACGGCGCTCGCGAACGGCGAGCCGGTCACCGTGACGCTGACCGCGAAGACCCGCTTCGGCACGAAGGCGCACGCGTTCACCCGCGGCGATCTGACCGTCGGCGAGACGGTGATCGTGCGCGGCCGGCGCACCGGAACGGACACGATCACGGCGACCGAGGTGGCGGCGAACGTGGCGGACCCCAAGAAGAGCTCTGCGACTGCTAGTGCGGCGGCGGGCAGCGCCGCGTAGCCCGTACGATCGTCCACATGGCGGTGGAGGGGTCGCGGCTCGCGGGTTCATTATTCGGTCTGGCTTACGGTGACGCGCTGGGGAAGGACACGGAGTTCATCTCCGTCGCCGAGATCCAGCGGCGCTACGGACCTGACGGGCCATCGGAACTGCCGGAACCCGCGCTCGTCACCGACGACACGCAGATGGCACTCGCGGTCGGCGAAGGGCTCGTCGAGGTGCTTGGCGCCGGGCCGCATCCGCTCACGTCCGATGCTCTCGCCCCGGTCTGGTCGCGGCGGTTCGTCGAATGGGCCCACTCCCCCGACAACAACCGCGCGCCGGGGATGACCTGCCTGCGCGCATGCGGTGGTCTGGCTGAGGGCAAGGCGTGGATCGACGCGACCATCCCGGGTTCGAAGGGTTGCGGCGCGAACATGCGCGTGACGCCGATCGGCTTGGTCTCGGGTTTTTCCTCGTCCACGCGGGCGGGCGCGGCGCAACTCCAGGCCGCGTTGACGCACGGCCACGCCACCGGCCTCGCGGCAAGCGAGCTGACGGCGTACGCGACGTGGTGGTTGCTCGACGGCATGCGGCCGGAGGACCTGCCGGGCGCGCTGCGTGCGCGCGCCGAGGAACAGCGCGAGGTCTACCACGAGGCGTGGCTCGGCGAGTTGTGGAAGCGCAGCCAGGACAACTCGCCCGAGTCGTTCATGGCCCACGGCTGGGATGACTGCATCGACGTACTGGACCGGCTCGACACGGCGCTCGCGGCCGACGATCGAAAATCAGACCCCTGTGACGCGACCGGCGAGGGCTGGATCGCCGAAGAGGCCCTGGCGACGGCGCTGCTGTGCTTCCTGCTCTTCCGGGACGAGCCGGTGGCGGCCTTGCGGCGCGCGGCCACCACGTGCGGCGACTCGGACTCGATCGCCGCGCTGGCCGGTGCGTTCGCCGGGGCCGCGCACGGGATCGAGGCGTTCCCGGCGGCGTGGCGCGAGCGGATCGAATACGCCGACCGGCTCGAGGCGATCAGCATCGGGCTCGCCACCGATTTCGCCGTCTGACGACGCGGAACGACCTGCGGGATACGATCCGCGCATGGCCCGCGAGATCGCCTTTCTGGTCTTTCCCGACTTCCAGATCCTCGACCTGACCGGCCCGCTCGAGGTCTTCTCCCAGGCGGAGCGGCACGAGAGCGGGTCCTATGTGCTGCGCACACTCGCCCTCGAACCGGGGGCGGTCGCGTCGAGCAGCGGGCTGTCGGTGAACGCCGAGGCCGCGCGGCCGTTCGCGGGGGCCGACACGCTGATCGTGGTCGGCGGGCGCGGCACGGACGCGGCCGTCGCGGACCCCGGGTACGCGGCGTGGATCCGGACCGCCGCGCCGCGCGTGCGGCGGGTCGCGTCCGTGTGCAGCGGCGCGTTCCTGCTGGCCGAGGCCGGGTTGCTGGACGGTCGCCGGGCCACGACGCACTGGAGCGACGCCGCCGCCCTCGCCGAGCGGTACCCCGCGGTGACCGTGGACGCCGATCCGATCTTCGTTCGCGAGGGCAACGTGGCGACATCGGCGGGCGTGACTTCGGGGATCGATCTCGCGCTCGCGCTGGTCGAGGAGGATCTCGGCAGCGCGGCGGCCCGACGTGTCGCGCGGCAACTGGTGGTTTTCGTGCAGCGGCCGGGCAACCAGCGGCAGTTCTCGGTGCAGCTCACCGCGCAGCGTCCCGCACGCGAGCCGATCCGCGACCTGCTCACCCACATCGCGGAGCATCCCGAGGCCGACCTGTCCGTGCCCGTGCTGGCCGCGCGCGTGGGACTGAGCGAGCGTCAGTTCCTGCGCGTGTTCCCGACCGAGACCGGGCACAGTCCGGCGGGCTACGTCGAGGCGGCGCGGGTCGAGGCCGCATGCCGCCTGCTGGAGACGACCGACGACGGGCTCGAACGCATCGCGCGGATCTGCGGCTTCGGCACGCTGCGCACGCTGCAGCGCTCGTTCCACCGGGTGCTCGCGGTCGCGCCGCATGAGTACCGGGAGCGGTTCACTCGGACCGGACCCATGTAGTCAGGCGGCGTCATCTGTCGCCAAAGTGTCATTGCCGCCATACCTGTCGTGCCGCGAGACTCAGAGCATGGATATCGTGATTCCGATCTTCCCCGACTTCACCGCGCTCGACGCCGTCGGGCCGTACGAGGTGCTGCGCAGCCTGCCCGGCGCGAAGGTCGTCTTCGCCGCGGCCGAAACCGGGCTGGTGCGGACGGACAGCAAGTTCATCGGCCTGCAGGCGGACGCGGCGCTGAGCGAGATCGACGCGGCCGACGTGCTGGTCGTGCCCGGCGGCTTCGGCAGCCGCGCGGCCATGAAGGACGAGGCGATGCTGGCGTGGGTCCGCCGCATCCACGAGACGACGCGCTACACGACGTCCGTCTGCACCGGCTCGCTCATCCTCGGCGCCGCCGGGCTGCTCACCGGGCTCGACGCGACGACGCACTGGGCGGCGACGAAGCTGCTGGAGAGCACCGGCGCGCGCTACACCGAGCAGCGCGTCGTGCGGCAGGGCAAGATCGTGACCGCCGCCGGGGTCTCCTCCGGCATCGACATGGCGCTCACCCTCGCCGCGCAGCTCGCCGGGGACGACATGGCCAAGGCGATCCAGCTCGGCATCGAGTACGACCCGCAGCCGCCCTTCGACGCCGGATCCCCCGCGAAGGCCGGCCCCGCGATCATCGCGCTGACCGGGATGGTGAAGGAGCCGGCGGCGGCGGGCTGAGACGCCACGGGCGGAAGCAATGCTTTCGTCGGTGCCGCCGTCTACGGTGAACGCATGACGAAGATCCCACAGGACGTGCCGGACCTGCCCTATGCGCATGCGCTCGAACCGGGTCCGAGCCCGCTCAAGCGCGACCGGGACTACGACCTGTGCCACTTCGAGTCGGCCGAGGAGCGGAACGTGGACGCCGGCAGCAGCCGGTTCACCGAGTGCGCCTTCGAGAACGTGCAGTTGGACAGCGTGCGGCTGCGGCGGGCGAGGTTCACCGACGTATGGTGGCGCGGCTCGCGGATGCTCAGCTCGGACGTGGCCGAGAGCGAGTGGCTGGACGTGACCATGCTCTCCAGCGCACTCGCCGGGATCGAGGCCTTCAACACGCAGCTGCGCCGCGTCGTCTTCCAGCGCTGCAAGCTCGACGCGGTGAACCTGCGCGGCGCCTACCTGCAGGACGTGGTGTTCGAGGACTGCATCCTGCGGGACGTGGACTTCGCCGGGGCGAAGCTGCTGGAGGTGAAGTTCCCGGGCAGCGCGCTGCGCGGGACCAAGTTCAGCAAGGCGAAGCTCGCGCGGGTCGACTTCCGGGACGCGACGATGGTCGAGGTCGTGGACGGCTACGAGAACCTGCGCGGCTCGATCATCGACAGCGGCCAGGCCGTCGAGCTGGCGGCGGATCTGGCGCAGTCGCTGGGAATCGTGGTGAAAGACCGTTAAAGCGATTCGATGATCCGCTGACGTTGGGTGGTGTACTCGGAGAGGGTCAGCAGACCCTGGTCGTAGAGCGCCTGGAGCCTGACGAGCCGTTCGGACGGGTCGCCCGTCTGCGCGTCCGCCGGCTCCTGCGCCGTGAACGGGGCCGGCGCGCCGAACGGGGCCTGCGTCGGGTAGGACGTCTGCGCTGTGAACGGGGCCTGCGGATCGACGCCCGGCTGGTGCTGCTTCGCCTGCTTGATCAGAGCGGCTATCCCCTCCTGCGCGTGGCCGGAGAAGATCGCGTCGAGCAGCGGGGCCGCGTCCGCACCGCTCAGGACCTGGACGTTCGCGCCGAGGCCCGGGAAGCCGGCCGCTCCGGCGCTTCCCGGCATGGTTCCGGGCGGGGCGTTGAGCTCGGCCTGGAGCTGCTGCTGCTCCGCCAGCCGGTGCGCCTTCCAACTCAGCGTCGGATCGGTGTGGTCGAACTTGGCTTTCCGCTTCTTGACGTCGCAGAGCATCCGGCAGACCTGACCGGCGTGCGGGCCCCGGAAATCCTCGCCTGAACCGGGGTGAGCGACCTCCACCCGGAACGGCGGCGCGCCGTTGGCCGGGCGGACGTCCATCACCCACACTTCGCGCACCACGTGATTGCCGCCGAAGTTGTCGTCCACACAGGTTCCCTCTGCGGGCTGCCAGTCATGTCCCAACATGGTGCATGCCCTCCCCAGGCGTCGCTATCCAATGCTGTGCCGGTAAGCCACCGAGCCTAAAATGGCTGCTTCTCTTCAATATAGGCCACGTCGTTGAAGCCGCCTTCGACAATCGCCTCTATACGGTGCCGCATGAAGGGACGCAGTCCCTCGGGCAGCTCGTCGGGGGCGAAGAAGGCGATCTCGGCGATCTCCTCCTCCTGCGGCACCAGCGCCGAGGGGTCCTCGCAGACGCCGACCTCGAAGGTGAAACTGAGGAACTGCATCGGTCCGGTGCCGCGGGCGGCCCACTGCACGGACAGCAGCTTCGCCTCGCCGACCACCTCGTGGCCCAGCTCCTCGCGCACCTCGCGGACCGCGGCGTCGGCGGGCGGCTCATTGTCGTCCACCACGCCGCCGGGCAGCGACCAGCCGTCGCGGTAGGTGTTGCGCACCAGGGCGATCCGGCCCTGCGGATCGCGCAGGACGGCGTTGGCCGACAGGGCGACCTTGGGCACGGACGCGTACCAGGCCGCGGTCTCTTCCGGGGTGAAGCGGATCGTCGTCACGGCAATGATCCTGCCACATCCTCCGTTTAGGGTTGGGCGTATGAACGACATGCTGGATCTGCTCGAATCGGCGGCGCGCTCGGCGACCGGGTACTTGGACGGACTGCGCGACGAGCCGGTCTGGCGGGCCACTCCGGCGGCGCTGCGGGCTGAGCTGGCCGACCAGGGCCTTCCGGATTCGGGCCTCGACCAGGCCGAGCTCCTCGAGCGCATCGAGCGGCAGGTGCTCGCCTATCCGATGGGCAACGGGCATCCGGCCTTCTTCGGCTGGGTCAACGCGGCGCCGCACCCGGCCGGGATCGCGGGCGCGCTGCTCGCGGCGGCGGTCAACCCGTCCTCCGCGGGTGGCGACCACGCGGACGTGTACCTGGAACGGGCGGTGGTGCGCTGGATCGCCGAACTCGTCGGCTTCCCGCACGAGCCGGGGGCCGGACTGCTGACCTCGGGCGCCTCGATGGCGACGATCGTGGCGATCGGCGCGGCGCGGCAGCGTGCGCTGGCGCGGGCGGGGTGGGACGTGCGCGAACGCGGCCTGGCCGGCGCGCCGCGGCTCACCGCGTACGCCACGGCCGAGGTGCATTCCTGCGTGGGCAAGGCGATCGAGCTGCTCGGGATCGGCAGGGCGAACCTGCGCGTGGTGGCGGACGACGGCGCGGGGCACCTCGATCCGGCCGCGCTGCGGGCCGTGATCGCGGCGGACCGGGCGGCCGGAGTGCTGCCGTTCCTCGCGGTCGGCTCGGCGGGGACGGTCACCACGGGCGCGGTCGATCCGTTGCGGGAGATCGCGAGCGCCTGCGCCGAATCAGGGCTCTGGTTCCACGTGGACGGCGCGTACGGGGCGTTCGGCGTGCTGGACGCGGTGATCGCGCACCGGTACGCCGGGATCGAGCTGGCCGACTCGGTCGCGCTGGATCCGCACAAGTGGCTGCAGGTTCCGGCGGGCGTCGGCTGCCTGCTGGTACGCGACCGCGGGCAGTTGCGCGAGTCGTTCTCGCTGGTGCCGCCCTATCTGCGCGACGAGTCGGGCGATCCGCTCGGCTGGTACAGCGAGTACGGGATCGAACAGACCCGGCCGTTCCGCGCGCTGCCGGTGTGGGCGGCGTTGGCGGCACGCGGGCGCGACGGCGTCGCCGCGGACATCACGGCGTGCACGAGCGCGGCGCGGCTGCTCGACGAGCTCGTGGCGAAGGACGCGGACTTCGAGGTGGCGGCGGAGACAGAGGTCTCCATCGTCGCGTTCCGCTACCGCCCCGCCGGGATCGACGACGCCGAGGCGGACCGGATCACCCGCGGCCTCGCGACCGCGATCCAGGCGCGGGGCAAGGTCTTCGTCACCGACTCGGTCTTCGGCGGACGCCCGGTGCTGCGCGCGTGCCTGATCAATCCGGCGGTCGGCGAGGCGGAGCTGCGGCTGCTGCTGGACGAGGCGCGGGCGGCCGCGGCCGGGCCGGCCACGTCACGCGGATAACGCTGCGGAAACGAGCTGAGCACGGCGGTTCACTACGCAGCCTGAGTGTCTCCACCCCGTACTACGCTGTCGGACGTGCTTCGACTGGGTGGGGACGATCCGGAGCGCCTTGGGCCGTACCGGCTCAAGGCGGTCATCGGCGACGGCGGCATGGGCCGGGTGTACCTGGCCACCTCGCCGGCCGGCCGCGCCGTCGCGGTCAAGGTCATCGGCCCCGGCCTGGCCGATCAGCCGGGCTACCGGGAGCGTTTCGCCCGCGAGGCGCGGGCCGCGATGTCGGTGTCAGGCCTCTACACGGCCAGCGTCGTGGACGCGGACACCGCGGGTGAGCGTCCTTATCTCGCGACCGAGTACGTGCCCGCGCCCTCGCTGGCCGAGTCGGTGGCCGAGACCGGGCCGCTGCCCGCCGCGACGGTGTTCGCGCTGGCCGGAGGAATGGCCGAGGCGCTGACCGCGATCCACCGCGCGGGCCTGGTGCACCGCGACGTCAAGCCGCACAACATCCTGCTGGCCGCGGACGGCCCGGTGGTCATCGACTTCGGCATCGCGGTGGGCGACGGTCCCGCGCTGACGGCCGTGGGGATGATCGTGGGAACGCCCGGCTACCTCGCCCCCGAGGTGCTGCGCGGCAAGGACCCGAGCCCCGGCTCCGACGTGTTCTCGCTGGGCTGCGTGCTGGTCTACGCGGCGCGCGGCACCGGCCCGTACGGCACCGGCGACCCGCTCGCCATCGCGCAGCGCGCGGCCACCGGCGAGGCGGACCTCAGCGGCGTGCCCGCGGACGTGAAGGCGCTCGTGACGCCGATGCTGCACCGGGATCCAGCGCTGCGGCCGAGCCCGGCGCAGCTGTTGCAGCACGTGTCGCTGTCCTCGAACGCCGTGCTGCACGACGGCCAGTGGCTGCCGGTCGGAGTCAGGGGGCTGCTGAGCCGCCGCAAGCAGGAGCTGCAGCAGGCGCTGAGCGGGGTGGCCACCCCTCCGGGGATGGACCCGACCGCGACCGAGGCACCGCCGCCCGCCGCGCCGTACGCGGCTCCGGGAGCCGGGCCGACCCGACCCGCGGCACCGCAAGCAGCTCCGCAAGCGCAGTACGCGGCGCCGCATCTGGCCCCTCCGAACGCGCCGCAACCCGGATACCGGCCGAATCCCACCCCGACGAACCCGAACGACTTCGCCTCGTTGCACGGGCCCACCCCGCCCCCGCCGCCAGCCCGCCGCTCGCGCACCGGATTCTTCGCCCTGCTCGGCATCGGCGGCGCGGCGGTGATGGCCGCGGCGATCGCGACGGTGCTGATTCTGAGCAGCAGGAACGACGGCAGCACGAACACCGCGTCTGGCGGCCACTCGACCGGAGCAAGCGTGCAGGCCGCCGCGAAGACGAGCGCCGCGACCGGCAGCACGTCGGACTCCGCATCGGACACCTCGTCGCCCGAGAGCACGGATTCGGACTCGGTCTCGATGAGCAGCTCGGGCTCCTCGGGCAATGCGGTGCTGAGCTACAAGCCCGGCACGTACTCGGAGAACCAGCAGATCGCCGCGGACGCGTTCAATGACACGGTCACCCTGTCCAGCATCACCGTGAACAGCGACGGCAGCATCACGGTGAAGCTCACGTACACCGATGAGGAACCCGGCGACTGGACGTGCGCCTACGAGACCGCTGACGAGGCCTCGATGCAGATCAACTCGGATGCCACGGACGTGTCCACCGGGAACGACTGCACGAAGGACCCGGACTACACCTGGTACATGTCCACGGGCCAGTCGGTCAGCGCCAACACTTATTTCTCGCAGGCGCCCGAGGGCAGCGGCACGTGGACCTTCACCCTCGACAACGACGAGTTCAAGGGCAGCGTCACCGGCATCTCGATCCCGACGCAGTGACGCCGCGGCGGACGCCACAATGGAGTCGTGACGACTAGCCCGAGTACCGCTTCCGGCCGCGACCTCGACGGCCCCGACTTCACGCCCGAGCAGTTCGCGCGCTCGAAGGCCAGGAAACGGGCCACCGCCCCGGTGCGCTACACGTCGCTCGCCGTCGATCTCGCGGCCCTCTGCGTCCTCGGATTCACGGCCGCAGGCAGCGACCTGGTGCATGCGGCCGGGAAGCCGGCCGGGGGCGGCTGGATCGCGACGGCACTGCTCGGCGCGGTGGCGCTGCGCGTGGTGCTGTGGCTGCTCGACCTGCCGTTCTCGCTCTGGCGCGAGCGGATCAACAAGGAGTGGGGGCTGAGCACGCGCACCCGGAAGCTTTACTGGCTCGACGCGCTCCGCGGCTTCCTGCTCAGCGCGATCCTGTTCGCGGCCGTCTCCCTGGGCTTCTTCGCGATCACCCGCACGGCGCCCGGCAGCTGGCCGCTGATCGCCGGGGCGGGCGGCGTGGTCCTCGTCTTCGTGCTCTCCTTCCTGCTTCCGGTGGTGATCGAGCCGATCTTCAACAAGTTCCGGCCGCTGGAGGAGGGCGAGCTGCGCGACCGGCTGACGGAGCTGGCCGCGGCGGCGGGCGTCAAGGTCCAGGACGTGCTCGTCTGCGACGCGTCGAAGCGGACGACGGCCGACAACGCGTACGTCTCCGGCTTCGGCGGGACGCGCCGGATCGTGCTGTGGGACACCACGATCGAGCACTGCGACACCGCCGAGATCGCCAGCGTCGCCGCGCATGAGCTCGGCCACGCCAAGCGGCAGGACGTGCTGACCGGTACGGCGTTCGGCGCGGTCGGCACGATCGTCTCGGTGGCCGTACTCGGCTGGGCGCTCGGCCGGGAGCCGTTGCGGCACGCGGCGAACGTGGCCGGCGCCCAGGACCCGCGCGCCATCGCCCTCGTCCTGGCGATCGCCACCGTGCTCGGCATGGTCGGCGGGCCGCTGCTGAACGCCTACAGCAGGCGGATCGAGCGCCGCGCGGACCAGTTCAGCCTCGACGTCACCCGCGACCCGGCGGCCATGGTCGGCACCTGGCGCCGCCTCGGCGTACGCAACATCGCGGACCTCGACCCGCACCCGCTGAGCGTCCTGCTGTTCGCCACCCACCCGCCGATCCCGGAGCGTCTTGCGCACGCCCGGAATTGGGCGGCGCGCAACGGTACCGGCCGGTAGCCCGCAACGACCTCCGAGCCCCGTGGCACCCTCGTGGCAGCCGGATCGCTCACAGCGAACACCCCTCGGGAACACCACCCCGCACCGGCAAGTTGAGCAAGGCAGACTCAACTTTGCCGCCGGGCCGAGAGACCCGGAAGCCGACCGAGGGAGCAAGCTCCATGGCGATCACGTCCACCACCAAGGCTCTGCCCGTGCTGCCGCTCGATGACGAAGTCGTGCTGCCGGGCATGGTCGTGCCGCTGGACCTGAACGAGAAAGACGTGCGGGCCGCGATCGACGCGGCGCGCCTGGACCCGGACGCGGGCGAGCATCCGGAGCTGCTGCTGGTGCCACGCCCCGACGGGCAGTACGCCGCGTACGGCACGCTGGCGGTGATCGAGCAGGTCGGACGGCTGCGCGGCGGGCAGCCTGTGGCCGTGGTGCGCGGCACCCGGCGGGCCAAGATCGGGCGCGGGACGACCGGTCCCGGCGCCGCGCTGTGGGTCGAGGCGGAGATCCGTCCCGAGCCCGCCGCCGTGGGCCGCGCGACCGAGCTGGCCGAGACCTACCGCGAGACCGCGATCAAGATCCTGCAGCAGCGCGGCGCCTTCCAGGCCGTCGACGCGGTCCGGCAGATCCAGGACCCGTCCGCGCTGGCCGACTCGGCGGGCTACGCGCCGTACCTGACGCTTCCTCAGAAGCTGCAGCTGCTGGAGGCCACGGACGTCGCGGCCCGGCTCGAGCTGCTCGTCGAGTGGTCCCGCACGCACCTGACCGAGATGGACGTCAACGAGTCCATCCGCAAGGACGTGGACGAGGGCCTGGAGAAGCAGCAGCGGCAGTTCCTGCTGCGCAAGCAGCAGGAGGCGATCCGCAAGGAGCTCGCCGAGATCGAGGGCCGGCCGGCCGACGAGAGCGAGGACTACCGCGCCCGGGTCGAGGCCGCGGACCTGCCCGAGAAGGTGCGCGAGGCCGCCCTCAAGGAGGTCGAGAAGCTCGAGCGCGGCAGCGACCAGAACCCCGAGACGAGCTGGATCCGCACCTGGCTGGACACGGTCCTCGACCTGCCCTGGAACAAGCGTTCCGAGGACGCCTACGACCTGCCCGGCGCCCGCGCCGTGCTGGACGCGGACCACGCCGGCCTCGACGACGTGAAGCAGCGCATCGTCGAGTACCTGGCCGTGCGCAAGCGGCGCGAGGAGCGCGGCCTGGCCGCGGTCGGCGGACGGCGCTCCGGCGCGGTGCTGGCCCTGGTCGGCCCGCCCGGAGTCGGCAAGACCTCGCTCGGCGAGTCGGTGGCCCGCGCGATGGGACGCTCGTTCGTGCGCGTCGCGCTCGGCGGCGTCCGGGACGAGGCGGAGATCCGCGGCCACCGGCGCACGTACGTCGGCGCCCTGCCCGGCCGGATCGTGCGCGCGATCAAGGAGGCCGGCTCGATGAACCCGGTCGTGCTGCTCGACGAGATCGACAAGGTCGGCGCGGACTACCGGGGCGACCCGTCCGCCGCGCTGCTCGAGGTGCTCGACCCGGCGCAGAACCACACCTTCCGGGACCACTACCTCGAGGTTGATCTGGATCTGAGCGACGTCGTGTTCCTGGCGACGGCGAACGTGCTCGAGTCGATCCCCGGGCCGCTGCTCGACCGGATGGAGCTGGTCCGCCTGGACGGCTACACCGAGCAGGAGAAGGTGACGATCGCCCGCGACCACCTGCTGCCCCGTCAGCTGGAGCGGGCCGGACTCACCGTCGAGGAGGCCGCCATCGAGGACGGCGCGCTGCGGCGGATCGCGGCCGAGTACACCCGCGAGGCGGGCGTGCGCGACCTGGAGCGCTCACTGGCGCGGATCCTGCGCAAGGCGGCGGCCAAGACCGCGGTCGGCGAGCTCGAACTGCCGGTGCGGGTGACCGAGACCAACCTGCCGGACTTCCTCGGCCGCCCGCGGCACACGCCGGAGAGCGCCGAGCGCACGGCGGTGCCGGGCGTGGCCACCGGGCTCGCGGTGACCGGCGCGGGCGGCGAGGTGCTGTTCGTGGAGGCGTCGCTGGCCGACCCGGAGACGGGCTCGACCGGAGTGACGCTGACCGGCCAGCTGGGCGACGTGATGAAGGAGTCGGCGCAGATCGCCCTCTCCTACCTGCGTTCGCACGGCGCGGAGCTCGAACTGCCGGTGGGCGACCTGAAGGATCGCGGCGTCCACGTGCACGTGCCCGCGGGCGCGGTGCCGAAGGACGGTCCGAGCGCCGGCGTCACGATGGTGACGGCGCTGGGTTCGCTGCTCTCCGGCCGTCCGGTGCGCTCGGAGGTCGCGATGACCGGTGAGGTCTCGCTGACCGGCCGGGTGCTGCCGATCGGCGGCGTCAAGCAGAAGCTGCTGGCCGCGCAGCGCGCCGGGGCCACGGTCGTGCTGCTGCCGCAGCGCAACGAGCCCGACCTGGACGACGTGCCGACCGAGGTGCGCGAGGCGCTGGAGATCCACCTGGTCTCCGACGTGCGCGAGGTGCTGAACCTGGCGCTGGCCCCGGCCACCTCCACGGCTCCGGAGCGCGTCGCCGCCTAAGGCGGTCCGTCGCTCGCCCCGGAGAATCGGGCAGAGCCCGGCGCGGGCCTGAGAAAACCTCAGGCTTCCGCGTCGGGCTCTTCGGTCTCGCCCTCGGTCTCCGCCCGATCGGGGGTGGAGTCCGAGGGCTTGATCACGACGAATCCGGAACTGAGATCGATCGGTCCGCGACCCGGCTCGGAGGGCGACTCGACTTCGCGGGTGTGCTCGAGGCGCTCCTGCTCGTCGACGCGGTGCCGCTCGCCGGGGCTGAACAGCTCGAAGAAGATACTCACGATTCCACGCTACCCTGCCGCGCCCGTGGTTCCTACCGGTAGGCGGTCACGGAACACGGCGAGGGCTCCCGTCGTCATCTCGGTGTCCGTGCGGTTATGCGGTGGTGCCGCCGGCGTAGTCCGAGCTGAACTGGTTCTCGACCACGGTCTCGGCGGCGGTGTCGTTCAGGATGATGCCGAGCTCGCGGTTCGCGGTGAGCGAGTTGGAGGTCCAGTTCATCGAACCGATCTCGACCGCGGCGTCGGACAGGCCGTAGTCGGCGATGACGGCCTTGGCGTGGATGTAGTAGCCGGTGCTGCTGGAGTAGCCGACGACCGTGCCGCCCGCGTTCTCGATCTCGGAGACCTCGGACGAGTAGTCGGACGGGTCCTCGACCACGACGCGGACGGTGACGCCCGCCTCGGCCCGCGCCACGACCGCGTTCACCAGCGCGGTGTCGCTGAACTCCTCCTCCTCGACGTCCAGGGTGGAGGTGGCGCCGTTGATGATCGACAGGAGACGGGACTGCGCGTCGGTGGGCGACCAGAGCAGGTTGTCGCCGTCGCCCGGGGTGATGGCCGTGTTGGCGTAGTCGGCGTTGAAGACCTTCTCGATCGCGGCCACGTCGTTGGCATCGGTGTCGATGACGCCGTAGTCGCAGCTGGTCGTGTAGTACTTCGAGGTCAGGTTGCCGGTGAGGATCATCGACTGGTCGCCGTCGATGGTGATGGTCTTCTGGTGGGTGTACGTGAAGCGCGAGGTGTTGGACTCGACCACGCCGACACCGGCCGCCTTGAGCTTCGAGATGGCGGAGGCGTTGTACGAGGCGTGCTGGCCGTCCAGGACGACGCGGACGGTGACGCCGGCCTTCTCCTGGGCGACCAGGTCGTTGACCGCGGTGGTGTCGACGAGCTCGTACATCGTCATGTCGATGCTCGTGGTGGCCGAGTTGATGAAATCGTAGATCGTGGGCTCGGTGGCCGAGCTGGTGTTGAACACGAAAGCGGTGTACGGGTCGGTCGCGGCGTGCGCCGGGATGGCGGCGAACGCGGTGGCCGCGGCGAGGCCACAGACGAGAGCGGACTTGGATATCGCGCGGGCGTGCATGGTTCAGACTCCTTCAGCGGTTGTGCCGTGCCTGTGGGTAGTAGGCGCGGATCCCGTATTAGGGGGCGGCTCCAGAGCATCACGGCCCCCTGAATGAGAACACTGAATCCAGATGGAGTCGCCATGTCGGCTGAGTAACGATTCTGTGAATCAGGTACCGAAGTGTTGACTTCTGCGATACGCTGCAAAGTTAAGCCTCTACCCAGATGGAGATATGCGGGGCCCAAATCCGGGCATAGCAATAGAAACAGGCCCCTCAGCAGCCTGAGAGGCCTTGGGCGGAACAAGGAGTCCGTCAGGACCCTGCGGCGCCGCGCAACGGCCAGCCGCGGCGCACCCGGCGATCCCAGGCGCGTCGGGCCCGACCCACGGCCCCGGCGTCGGCCTCCGGGGCCACGCCCGAGGAGGTGAAGGTCGCGGTGACGGTGGTGCCGGCGCGGTAGCGGGGGGCGCGCACGATCAGCGAGTCGGCCAGCTCGCGGGCGATGAACAGTCCGCGGCCGCCCTCGGCGTCGAGGTCGGCCTCGACCTCGTCCCGATCCGGCACGCCGAGCCCGCGCCACTTCCCGGCGTCCTTGACCGTGCACTCCACGGCGGTGCCAGCCGGCGTCGGCTTGCGGCAGAGCACCACCTGGACCGGGCCGCTGCCGTGCCGCAGCGCGTTGCCCGCCAGTTCGCTGATCACCAGCGCCGCGTCGCCCGCGCGCTCGGACAGGCCCCAGCGTTCGAGCGCTCCGACCGTCAACCGCCGGGCCTCCGCCAGCGCGGCGGGGGCGGTCAGTTCGGTGACCACCAAGCCCAACATCACCTGGGGACTGATAGAGCGCACGGAACGCACGCCCATGGCCGAGACCAAGACTCGGCGCGCTATGCGGCTTGACTGACGCGCCACGGTTGTTCCACTCCAGCGGGCTCGAAACGGTTCAGTTCTGGGCCGTACCAAATACGGACCGTCGCCGCTCCACAGCCACCGTCATCCCTTGCGCCGCACTCGCCACAGGATGGTCGGCCTCTTCGCGAAAAGGCGATCCACGCACCCGCCGCCTCGGGTACTCTCCGCGTCCACACCCTCACTCGCTGCTCACATAACCGCAGGTCACAGCGGGGGGCCGGGTGAAAAACACGGACCTTGGTACGGACCGAAGCGTATCGGCCGGAGCCTTGGTCCGATACCCCCTCGGCATCACAAAATAGGTGCGGCCCGGTGTGCGCCGCGGACAAGAGCACCCCGGCGCGCATGTGCGCACGTCTGTTGCGCGCCCGCGCGCCGCCCGGCGACTCCCGTGACGTTCTCAGCTCACTGCGACGAGTTGGACGAACCGGACGACGAGGAGCCGGTCTCGTAGGAGGGGTTCGCGGTGACGCACTCGCCGGTGGTCGCCGCGTTCTCCTCGTACGAGTCGCTGGGCACCGAGATCACCGCGGTCGCCGAGTAGCTGCTGTTCGTCGTCGAGTAGGTCGATCCCGAGGTCCAGTCGGTGCCGATGGTCAGCACGAGCGTGGTGCCGGTGCCGGTCTCCTTGAGCGCCGAGGACGGCAGGTCGAGGTCGGTGGCGAGCTCCTTGGCGGCGCTCGCCTCCTTGGCCGCGTAGACGAGCGTCGTCGAGGACTGCGTCGCGGTGGCGTCGCTGCCCGCGGTGTAGACGAAGCCGTCCTGGAAGACCTGCTCCTGCACCGTCTGGTAGCGCTTCGTGGTCCCGGAGGCGTTGACGACGTCCACGTGCATCGGGTGCGTCCTGGCCGCGGCCAGCTCGGAGGCGTTGGGCGAGGCCGACACCGAGGACGAGGACGAGGACGAGGAGGTCGTCGAGGTCGAGGCGCCGGATGAGGCGCTGGAACTGGAGGACGCGCTGGCCGACGCGCTCGCCGAGGGCGTGGCGCTCGAGTCCGCCGAGGTCGAGGCCGTGGCGGACGCCGCGGACCCGGACTCGGACGAGCTCGTGAAGGACTTGTCCTGCGCGATGGCCTGGAAGACCCCCGCCGCGTCCGACGAAACCTCGACCCGGTCCTGGTAGCTCGCGTCGTTCTCGTCGGTGTCCTGCTGCCAGGGCATGGTCAGGAAGGTCACCCGGTCCGAGTCCACCTCGCCGAAGTCCTCGCCGAGGCTGAGCAGCGCGGTGGCGCTGTCGAGGCCGTTGTCGACCGTCGTGTACTTGGTGACCGTCTCGGCGATGGACTGCAACTCGCTGAGGTTTGTAAGCGTGGCGCTGGCCTTGGCCTTGCGCAGCAGCGAGGACAGGAAGATGTGCGTGGCCTGCTCGCGGCCGAGGTCGGAGCCGTCGTAGAAGGCGTCGCGGGTGCGCAGGAACTCCAGCGCCTGCTCGCCCTCGACGTTCGTGGTGCCCGCGCCGATGGTCAGGCCGGAGTTCGGGTCGTGCACGGCCGCCGAGACGCAGACCGGGACGCCGCCGAGCTCGTCCGAGAGGTCGACGACGCCGGAGAAGTCGAACTCGATGTAGTGGTCGATGGTGATGCCGGTGAGGTCGTAGATCGCCGCGACCTGGCAGGACGCCCCGTACTGCAGCGCGCTGTTGATCATTCCGCGACCGCCGCCGGCGCAGGCGGGCAGCGAGGTCTCGGTGTCGCGCGGGATGGACAGCACGGTGACGTTGCTCCGGTCGGCGGACAGGTGCACGATCATCTCGCTGTCCGCGTTCGCGCCGGAGCCGCAGTCGCCGCCGAGGCCGCAGTCCGCGGCGGTGTCCCGGGTGTCCGAGCCGATCAGCAGGATGTTCATCGCCGAGCGGCCGTAGGCGTCCACCGACTCGGCGGGCTCGGTGAACCCGGCCGGCAGCAGCGCGGTGTGCTTGAGGTTGTGCGTCAGGTGCTGGATGTCCCAGGCGGCGTAGCCGAAGACGGCGGCCGCGCCGAGAGCCGTGGTCGCGGTGAGCGAGAGCAGCACGAGCTTGATCCGGCGACGGCGGCGGGCGCGGCGCTCGCGGTTGAGGACGCGGGCGCGGTCCATGGACGCGGCGGCCTCGGCGAGGGAGAACTCGGCGGGGCCGCCCTCGGCCCCCGGCTCGACGGGAAGGACCGGAACGACAACGTTGACGCCGCTCTGATCTGCGGTGTCGGACGCGCCGTCCGGCTCGGCGAAATCGATCGGCTCGAGTTCCCTCGTCGTCTCGGCGGGCGCCGGCTCGGCGGCTTCGAATAACGCGGAGGCATCGTCAGTACCCTCATTCGCCACCGATTCGCCGGGCCCGGGTATCGAAGGTATGTCACCCTCGATCCGCTCGGTCTCCTGCGTGACCGGCTCCTCGGACTCATCCCGCCCGGGCCCGCTGACCACGTCCGCCATCGCGTTCTCACCCACGTCCGTTCCGCCGGCACACGACTGGCCGACCCACCGTCGGCCTGTGCTCGACTACGGATATCGACGTCCGAGCCAGACCAATGGTTGCGAATTCGAGTTAAGAAGTCGCTTAACATGTTAAACGCGGGTGAAGAGCCGATCACGTAGCAGGGCCAGCAGGGCGATCGAGACCGCGAGCAGCACCAGGCTGAGCACGATCGCGGACTGCGGGTCGTCCTGGAAGGCGAGATAGACGGCCAGCGGCATGGTCTGGGTGGTGCCGGGAAAGTCGCCGGCGAAGGTGATGGTCGCGCCGAACTCGCCGAGCGCCCTGGCCCAGGAGAGCACCGCCCCGGCGCCGATGGCCGGGAGCAGGTTGGGCAGCGTGATCCAGCGGAAGATCTGCCAGCGCCCGGCCCCGCTGGTGGCCGCGGCCTCCTCGAGCGAGGGGTCGAGCGCGTGCAGCGCCGTCTCCACGGAGATGACGAGGAAGGGCAGCGCGACGAAGGTCTCGGCCATGATCACGCCCTGCGTCGTGAACGGCAGGGTGATGCCGAACCAGCGGTCCAGGTAGATGCCGAGGATCCCGTTGCGGCCGAAGACCAGCAGCAGCGCCATGCCGCCGACCACCGGCGGCAGCACCAGCGGCACGGCGACCAGGGAGCGGGCCACGCCCCGACCCGGCATGTCGGTGCGGGCCAGCAGCCAGGCCAGCGGCACGCCGAGGACGATGCTGAAGCCGGTGGCCGCGGTGGCGCACTCCAGCGAGAGCCGGAGCGCGGTCCACGTGTCGGTCGCGGCGATGTCCGCCGTCAGCCGGCTCCACGGCGTGCGCACCAGCAGCCCGACCACCGGCAGCACCAGGAAGGCGAGGCCGAGCAGCGAGGGCAGCAGCAGCGCGACCGGGGCGCGGCCCTGCTTCAGCCGCCGTCCCGGTCGCCGCTTCTCGGGGGCCCGCTGGATCACGGAGCCTGGAATCCCGCCTTGAGCAGGTACTGCTCGCTGGACGGGGACAGGATGTAGGTCACGAAGGCCTGCGCGAGGCTCGCGTTCGTCGAGCCCTTGAGCACGTCGATCGGGTACGAGTTGACCGCGTCGGAGGCGGTGGAGAAGACCACGCCCTCGACCTTGTCGCCCGCGCCGACGATGTCGCTGTGGTAGACCAGCGCCGCGTCCACCTCGCCGAGCTCGACCTTGGTCAGCGCGCCGGTGACCTCGGTCTCGTAGGTGACCGGGGTCAGCTTGACCTTCGCGGCGGCAAGCGCCTTGACGGCCGCCGAGCCGCAGGGCACGGTCGCGGCGCACTCGGCGACCTTGATGCCGGACTTGGCCAGGTCGGCCAGCGTCTTGATGCCCTTGGGGTTGCCCGGCGGGACCGCGATCTCCAGCGTGTTCTTGACGAAGACGGTCGGGGTGCCGGTGGTGTTCCCGGCCTTCTCGACCGTCTCCATGGTGGACTGGTTGGCCGAGGCGAACACGTCGGCCGGGGCGCCCTGGTCGATCTGCGCGGCGAGCGTGTCGCTGCCGGCGAAGGAGAACTTGACCGTGGTGCCCGGGTGGTCCTTCTCGAAGGTGGCGGCCAGCGCGGTGAAGCTCTTCTGCAGCGAGGCCGCGGCGAACACGGTGATGGTGCCGGACAGCGCGGCGCTGCTCGCGGACGCGGAGCTCGAGGCGCCGGACGAGGTGGTCGAGGACGAGGAGCAGCCGGCCAGGGCGGCCCCGGCGAGCGCCAGGGCGGCGGCCGCGGCGGGCACGCGCAGGCGGGTGCGGGCGAGGGTGGACATCAGGGTTCGATCCGTTCCACGACGACATTGGTTGACTTGACTACGGCGACCGAGAGCACGCCGGGCTCGAGGCCCAGCTCGTCCGCGGCCTCGCGGCTCATCAGCGACACGATCTTGTGCGGCCCGGCCTGCATCTCGACCTGGGCCATCACCCCGTCGCGCACGACCCGGGTGACGATCCCGCGCATCCGGTTGCGGGCCGAGGAGATCGCGCCGTAGCGCTCCTGCATCTCGGTGTCCGCCAGGGTCGCCGCGAACGCCGCCAGGTCGGGCCCGGCGATGGTGCGGTGTCCCGCGGCCTCGCCGTCCCTGCGGTGCGCGGGCAGGCGGCCCGCGTCGATCCACCGCCGGACGGTGTCCGCGCTGACCCCGAGCAGCTCGGCGGCCTCGCCGATCCGGAAAGCTCGCGTTTGCGTCACAACTAGGACTCTAGCGCCAGCAGTTGCCAGTTTTATCGGCGCAACCGGCCGCAATTGCGGGTTGTTATACTTTCGATGCGGCTTCGAACACGCTCCGTATCGATCACGGGGTGGAGATCCGCCAAATCAGTAGACGCCCGCACCCCGGGTGCCGGATCATGGCTGTCCATGACCATGACCGAGAACGGGGCCGCGGCGGCCACCGAACTGCTGCGCGGGTTCGCCGGAGCGGCCTCGGGACGCGGCGCCGGCGAGCCGCCTTCGCGCAGGCCGTGGGTGGAGTGGGGCTCGGCGGACGACGGGGTGGACGTCGTCACCGTCTGCCAGTTCCTGTTCCTCGCCGCCTTCGCCGAGGGCCGCGAGCCGCACGCCCATCTGATCGGGGTCAAGTCGTTCCGGCGCGGCGACTGGCGGCTGCCGGACGGGGCCGAGGTCCGGCGCGAGGCGCGGACCGGGCAGCGGGCGCTGTACGCCGCCGGCGAGGGCTGGAGCGTGTACATCCAGCGCTACTACCCCGGCCACGGCGTGGTGATCGTGACCGCGCAGAGCAACGAGGACGCGGAGCGGATCGCCAAGCAGGCGGCGAAGCTGGTGCGCCGCCGGGTGAAGGAGCAGGACGACCGGGTCAGCCTCGGCTTCTGGCACGCCTCGGCGAACGGCGCGGTCAACCAGGAGCGGGCGATCGAGGCGCAGGAGTGGACGGACCTGCGGCGCAACTATTCGGCGCCGGTGGCCGAGCAGCTGGAGAAGCTGATGGCGCTGCGCGCCGAGGACGTCAACGGCAAGCTGATCCTGCTGCACGGGCCGCCCGGCACCGGCAAGACGACCGCGCTGCGGGCGCTCGGCCGCTCGTGGCGCAAGTGGTGCCGCACGGACTGCGTGCTCGACCCGGAGCGGCTGCTGAGCGAGCCCGGCTACCTGCTCGAGGTCGTGATGGGCGAGAACCGCGGGGACCGGCGCTGGCGGCTGCTCATCCTCGAGGACTGCGACGAGCTGATCCGCGGCGAGGCGAAGGCCACCGCCGGACAGGCGCTGTCCCGGCTGCTGAACCTGACCGACGGGCTGCTCGGCCAGGGCCAGAACATCCTGGTGGCGATCACCACCAACGAGCCGCTGGACCGGCTGCACCCGGCCGTCGTGCGCCCGGGCCGCTGCCTGGCGCAGATCGAGGTGGGCCCGCTGGGCCAGGCCGAGGCCGCCGACTGGCTCGGCACCGGCGAGCAGGTCGCGCGGGCGACGACGCTGGCCGAGCTCTACGCGCTCAAGGCCGGGCGCGAGGGCTTCGGCACGATCACCGCCGAGCCCTCGACCGGGCAGTACCTCTGAGCGGTTCGCGACGCTACGAGGCGGGGACCTTGAGCGTGGTGCCGCAGTCCTTGGCGACGAGCGGCGCGTCCTTCTTGAGCGCGGCCAGGTCCTTCGTCGGCGACTGGTGCTGGCCGGGGTCGCCGTAGACGGTGCCGGCGTCCGTCGCCAGGTTGTCGACGTCGTAGGCGAGCTGGAAGTCCCGGTTGCCGGTGAGCGCGTTGTACAGCGAGGTGCTCAACTTGCCGTACGGCGCATAGTTGATCTTGATGATGCTGGTCTTGCGGCCGGCGCCGGTCTCCTTGACGGTGACGCTGTAAGCCTTCCGCCCGAACACGGCCCACCCGGACTCGACCTTCCCGCACACGGCGGAGTGCACGGACGTGCTGTCCGCGGCCGGCCCGGCGGCCACGGCGACGGCGGGCGCCGCGGCGTCCGTGCCGTCGCAGCCGGCGAGCGCGAGCACGGCCGGCAGCGTCAGCGCGGCCACCGCCAGCCGCGCGCGGTGGCGGGCGAACGGTCGTGCTGGTGCGGTGTCCTGAGACACGGTCTAGCCCCCTCATGGGAAGATCCGCCCGATCGGCCGGGCTTCAAAGTACCTTCAGCATTCACAGACGCCGGACCGAATCAACGGGGTTGCGCCCTACTTCCCCTGCAGCAGGACGTACCCGTAGCAGGCGATGGTCTGCGCGTCCCTGATCGTGCCGTCGCGCATCATCTTCTCGAGATCGCGGCGGCTGAACCAGCCGTGCCGCATGTCCTGCTCCTCGTGCTCCCGGTCGAGCTCGCCGTGCGTGAGCTCGGAGGCCAGGTAGACGTGGCCGGACTGGGAGGAGAAGCCGGGCACGCACCACAGCTCGCCGAGCAGGTCCCACCGGCCCGCGGTCAGCCCCGTCTCCTCGAGCAGCTCCCGCCGCGCGAGCTCCATCGGGTCGCCCATCCGGCGATCCGGGTAGGTGCCCATCGGGAACTCCCAGGAGCGCTCGCCGACCGGGTAGCGGTACTGCTCGACCAGCCAGAAGCCGTCGTTCTCGTACGGCACGACGACGACGTAGTTGCCCTTGTCCACCACGCTGTAGATGCCCGGCGAGCCGTCCGCGCGCTCGATCGCGTCCTCGCGCACGCTCATCCACGGGTTCTCATACACCACCCGGCTCGAAACGGTCTTCATGTCGGCCACGCCGTGCTCTCCGGCGCTCGTCTCGTCAGCGATCACGGGGCCACGCTATCGGTTCGTCGGCCGACTGGCGCTCTCGGCCGAGTGCGGGTTAGGTGGGAGTCGGCCCAAGAATCCTCAATGGAGAGGCAGTGCCATGAAAGTGACAGAGAACTTCCCGGGCTCGCCCTGCTGGGCGCAGCTCGGCACCACGGATCCGGAGGCCGCGCAGCGCTTCTACGGCGGGCTGTTCGGCTGGACGGCCGAGACCGACCCGAATCCGGAGGCCGGCGGCTACACCATCTTCTCGCTGAACGGCAGCCCCTCGGCCGCCGTCGCCCCGCTGATGGATCCGCGCCAGCCGGTGCGCTGGATCCTGTCCTTCTCGACCACCGACATCGACTCGGCCACCGAGACCGCGCAGAAGGCGGGCGCGCAGGTCTGGATGGGCCCGATGGACGTGATGGGCATCGGCCGCTGGGCCATGCTCAGCGACCCGGCCGGCGCGGCCTTCTCGCTCTGGCAGGCCGCCGGGTTCGCCGGCTTCGGCGTGGTCGACGAGCCGGGCGCGTTCGGCTGGATCGACCTGGCCACCCGGGACGTCGAGGGCGCGCTGCGCTTCTACACGGACGTCTTCGGCTGGCGGGTGTGGCCCTCGGACGAGTATCCGATGGTGGGTCTGGCCGACACGATGTTCGGCGGCGCGATGGACATGGGCGAGATGTTCCCGGCGGACACGCCCGCGCACTGGAACCCGTACTTCGTGGTCGCCGACGTGGACGCATCGGCGGCCAAGGCGCGCGAGCTCGGCGGCGAGGTGCTGCACGCGGCCGAGGACGTGCAGATGGAGGACGGCCCGCGGATCGCGGTGCTGCGCGACCCGCAGGGCGGCACCTTCGGGATCTTCAAGCCGCGCGGCTAGCCGAACTTGAGCGACCCGGCCGGGCCCGGAGCGGCGAACTGACGCCGCGTCGGACCCGGCCGGGTCTCAGGGTTCAGCTCACCGAGCTGTAGGCGACCACGCCGCGGCGGATCAGGCCGACCGCCTCGCGCGCCGCCTGCCGCACGCCCGAGTCCGGATCCGCGGCGGCCGCGTCGGCGATCTGGCCGAGCAGGTCGATCAGCTGCTTGCACCAGCGCACGAAGTCGCCCGCGGGCAGGCCGACCTCCTCGAGCACCGCCTCGAGCCGGTGCCCGGAGGCCCAGCGGAAGGCGGCCCAGGCGAAGCCGGTGTCCGGCTCGCGCTGGAAGTCGAGGTCGTAGTCGCCCTCCAGGTTGTGCGTCTCCGACCAGATCCGCAGGGTGCGCTCGATCGCCTCCCGGGCCGGGCCCTTGGGCACCCGCGGCGGCGGGGCGTCGTCGCTGTTCCTGGCCTCGTAGACGAGCAGCGAGGCGGCGCAGGCGAGCTCGGCCGCGTTCAGGCCGTCCCACACGCCCTCGCGCAGGCACTCGGCCGCGACCAGATCGAGCTCCGAGTAGATCCGGGCGAGCCGGCGGCCCGCATCCGTCACCCGTTCCCCTTCAAGGTAGCCGAGCACGGTGAGCACCGAGCAGACGCGGTCGAAGGTGCGCGCGATCGAGTTCGTGCGGCCCTGGACGCGCCGCTCCAGCTGCTCGGTGTCCCGCTGCAGCCGCCAGTACCGCTCGGCCCAGCGCGCGTGGTTCTCCCGGTCGTCGCAGCCGTGGCACGGGTGACGGCGCAGGGCCGCGCGCACCCGGGTGATCTCGGCGTCGTCCGCGGCCTCCGCGCGCTGCTTGCGCGGCCGGATCGCCTTGACGCCCTCGTCCCCCGCCTTGGTGCGCAGCGCCGAGGCGAGATCGCGGCGGGACTGCGGCGACTTCGGGTTGAAGCTCTTCGGGATGCGCATCCAGAACTGCGGCTCGACCGGCACCGGGAAGTCCAGCATGGTCAGCTGCACGACCTGCCGCTCGGCGGTGAGCACCACCGGGCGCGGGCCCTCCTTTCCGGTGTCAAGGCCCGGATCGAGCACCAGTGCAAGACCGGCGCGACGGCCCGAGGGCACGGTGATCACGTCGCCCGGCTTGAGCTTCTCGATCGCCGACGCGGCCGAGGCCCGGCGCGAGGTCGAGTTCAGCCGGGACAGCTCGGCCTCGCGGTCGGACAGCGCCCGGCGCAGCCCCGCGTACTCCTCGAAGTCGCCGAGGTGGCAGGTCATCGACTCCTTGTACCCGGTCAGCGCCTCGCTGTTGCGCCGCAGCTGGCGGGTCAGGCCGACCACCGCGCGGTCCGCCTGGAACTGCGCGAAGGAGCTCTCCAGCAGCGCGCGGGCGCGGGCGGTGCCGACCTGGCCGACAAGATTAACAGCCATATTATAGGACGGCTTGAAGGAGGAGCGCAGCGGATAGGTACGCGTCGAGGCGAGGCCGGCCAGCGCGCGCGGGTCGAGCCCGGGCCGGTAGAGCACGACCGCGTGCCCCTCGATGTCGATGCCGCGCCGTCCCGCGCGCCCGGTCAGCTGCGTGTACTCGCCCGGCGTGACGTCGACGTGCGCCTCGCCGTTCCACTTGACCAGGGACTCGAGCACCACCGAGCGGGCCGGCATGTTGATGCCGAGGGCGAGGGTCTCGGTCGCGAAGACCGCCTTGACGAAGCCCTGCACGAACAGCTCCTCGACGATCTCCTTGAAGGTCGGCAGCATGCCCGCGTGGTGCGCCGCGACGCCGCGCTCCAGCGCGTCCAGGAAGTCGTGGTAACCCAGGACATTGAGATCCTCGCGCGGGATGTCGACCGTGCGCGCGCTGACGAACGCGCGCACCTTGAGCCGGTCCTCCTGGCTCAGCAGCCGGACGTTGGAGCGCAGGAACTGCTGCACCGCCGCCTCGCAGCCGGCGCGGGAGAAGATGAAGTTGATCGCGGGCAGCAGGCCCTCGGAGTCCAGCCGGTCCACCACGTCGACCCGGCTCGGCGGTCCCGGCCTGCCGCCGCGCCCGACCCCGGCCGAGCGCCCGCGGCGTCCCGGCGGGCCGAGCCGCTCCTCCTGCCGGCAGAAGCGGACCAGCTCCTGGTTGACCCGGTTGGCGTCCGGGGTCTCCGGGTCCACCCCGTTGTAGAGGTCGAAGATCTTGCCGCCGGCCAGCACGTGCTGCCAGAGCGGGACCGGCCGGTGCTCGGAGACGATGATCCGGGTGGCGCCGCGCACCGTCTCGAGCCACTCGCCGAACTCCTCGGCGTTGGAGACCGTCGCGGACAGCGACACCAGCTGCACCGACTCGGGCAGGTGGATGATCACCTCTTCCCAGACGGCGCCGCGGAAGCGGTCGGCGAGGTAGTGCACCTCGTCCATGACCACGAAGCCGAGGCCGTCGAGGGCGGTGGAGCCGGCGTAGAGCATGTTGCGCAGCACCTCGGTGGTCATCACCACCACCGGCGCGTCGCCGTTGATCGAGTTGTCGCCGGTCAGCAGGCCGACGTTCGCGGCCCCGTGCCGCTTGACCAGGTCGGCGAACTTCTGGTTCGACAGGGCCTTGATGGGCGTGGTGTAGAAGCACTTGCGGCCGCGGCTCAGCGCCAGGTAGACCGCGTATTCGCCGACGACGGTCTTGCCGGCGCCGGTGGGCGCGGCGACGAGGACCCCGTGCCCCTCGTCCAACGCGGCGCAGCCCTGGATCTGGAATTCGTCGAGCCCGAACGGATACAGAGCGGAGAACTGCGGGAACGGCGAGGCCATGTTCCTCATCCTAGGGGAAGGGTCCGACACCGGGAGAACGATTTCACGCCGCATGGCGCGGACCGGAAGCGGTGGATGTCCTCTCCATGAGAATCACCGTTATAGAGGCCTGGTCCGGAGGCGTCGATCAGCCTCGACGCCACCGGCATCTACCTCTTCCCCGGCCCCGTGCACGCTCACACGTGCACGGACCCGCTGCCGCCGGACCCTAGAGGATGTCCTCGAGAGACTGGGTCTGCTCGATCGGCTCCGGGGCCAGATCCAGGTCCGTCGCCTCGTCCGGAGAGAGGTTGGCCCCCGGCATCGAGGCCTTCCTGCGGGCCCGGCGCCGGTCGTTGAGCTCGGCGATGCCGACCGCCGCGAAGTACAGGACGCAGATCGGGATGGCGAGCGCGCTCATGCCGAAGGGGTCGCCGGTCGGCACCGCGACGGCACCGAAGACGAAGATCACCAGGACGATGATGCGCCAGTACTTGCGCATCGCCTTCGAGCTGAGGATGCCGATGAAGTTGAACAGCACCAGCACCAGCGGCAGCACGAAGGACACGCCGAAGACCGTCATCATCTGCAGGATGAAGGTCATGTACTGACTCGCGTCGAGCAGCGTCGAGCCGCCGGTGCCGCCCAGGAAGCTCAGCAGCACCTGCATGATGATCGGGAACAGGAAGTAGCAGACCACCACGCCGCCGCAGAACAACGGCACGGCCGCGCCGATGAAGGAGAGACTGTAGCGCTTCTCCTTCTTGTACAGGCCCGGCGCCAGGAAAGCCCAGACCTGGTAGAGCCAGACCGGGCTGCCGATCACGATGCCGACGTACATCGCGATCTTGAAGGACAGGCTGACCTGCGCGGTCGGGCCCTGGAAGACGATCGCGCCGTTAGGGCACTGCCTGGTCTTCGCGCCGACGCCGCTGACGCCCTTGATGTCGCAGACCGGGGTCTCCAGCGCGTGCAGCACGTGCGAGCGGAAGATGAAGCCGATGATCGCGCCGACGAGGATCGCCAGGGCGGCCTTGACCACCCGGTTGCGCAGCTCGCGGATGTGCTCGACGAGCGGCATCCGTGCGGCGTCGTCCGCCGAACGCCCAGCCATGCGTGCCACGTGTGGTTGCCTGCCTTATCCGTCGCGTCGAGCTACTACGTCCTCGGGACCCGCCTCGACCACGCGCCGCTTCGGCAGGGGCACGTCGTCGCGCAGGGCCTGGCTCTCGGCCTTGAGAATACGGCGCGCCTTCCCGAGGTCCCGCATCGCCCCTGGCAGCTTCTTCCAGCCGTACAGCAGCAGCCCCGCGACGACGATCAGGAAGAGGGACTCCGGGCTCAGCAGCATCGGTTGCGGCTCCATCGGACGGGATCTACCGGCCGCGGAGTAAGCGGCCATGCGTGAATCCAAGGTTTCAGCGGCCGTGAGCCTTTGTCAACGCCGATGTGATGAAGGTTGCTCTGCGCCCAGCTTCTCGAGGGCGTCGCCGAGCGGCTCCATCGCCTCGCCGAAAGCCTCGGAGGCCCGGCCGAGCTGCCTGGTCAGCGCCCAGCCCTCGCGCCACACCGGCCAGGCGCAGACCGCGAGCGCGACCAGGGCCGCGGCGGCGAGCGCGCAGAACACGATCACCCACGTCATCACGGGTCGAGCCTACCGTGTCCGCGCGCTACGCCGTCGGCCGGCTAGTCGAGCGGCCGGCCGGCGAAGTCGTAGGCCCGGGCGTAGTCGACCACCAGCCGCGAGGTGCTGCCGGTCGGGTGCACCCGGTACGGGCTGAAGGTGTGGATCGGGATGAGCACCTTCGGGTTGATCATGCGCACGAACTCGTGCAGATCGTCCTGGTAGGCGTGGCCCGAGCAGCCGATCCGGCGCAGCGGCACGCCGAGCTTGGCCAGCCAGTCGACGAACAGCTGCCAGCGCGGCTCGAAGGGGCCGAGCGGCTCGCCGTTCGCGTGCACGAAGACGCTGTTCGGGCCGAAGGGCATGTCCAGGAAGCTGGGGATGTCGTCGGCGTCGAGCTGCACGACGTAGCGTCCCGGCGCCTCGCGCACCGCGTCAAGGCCCGCCTCGCCGACCGACAGCGCGCCGTCGAAGCCCGCGGCGCGCAGGAACGCGGCCGTGCGGTCCGGCCAGAGCACCTGCCGGCCGGCCGCCTCGGCGATCGCGGTGAAGTCGCGCACCCGGTCGAAGTCGCGTGCGTAGACGGCCAGCATCACCAGGTCCGGATTGCCGGCGAGTTCGGCCTCGAACATCGCGTTCACGTCCACCTCGGTGCGCAGCGGGTGGATCTCCTCCCAGCTGAGCGTGGTGCCCTCGGTGACCAGCACGTCGGCGCCGGCCACCGCCTCGGCGAAGGCCCAGGACAGCTCGGGGCGGTGGCCGTGGAAGCGGAAGTCGCCGGTGAAGGCGAGCACGCCGTCACTCGTGGTGACCCGGTAGCCGCTGGCGCCCGGCACGTCGTGGTCCACGTCGAAGCGCTCGACGGTCATCGGGCCGACCTGGACGCGCTCGCCGAGGGCGACCGGCCGCCAGGCCGCGGGACCGGCGAAGGAGCGCGGCCCGGGCAGCGCCTCCTGGCCCTTCTCCAGCGCGGCGAGCAGCGCGATCGTGTCCGGCGAGGCGTGCACCGGGACCTCGGGGCGCACGAAGCCGACCAGGCCGACGTGGTCGATGTGCGGGTGGGTGACGAACAGCGAGGTCGGCTCGACCTGCTCGGCGAGCCGGTCGCCCGCGGTCAGCGCGGTCGGGTCGAACAGGCCCGGGATGGCCGGCGCGGCCCCGACCCGCAGCCGGTCGGACAGCTCGCGTCCGGGCCGCGGCGCGGCCGGCACCCGGAACAGGTCCCCGTCCTTCGGTATGTCAAGGCCCAGGTCCAACAGGACCCGGTGGCCGCCGTCCCTGATCAGGACCTTGCTGGAGCCGATGACCCCGACCCCGCCCCAGAATTCCACACTGGCCGACACCGCGATACTTCCTCACTCTTTCGTCACTCTCCGGCGGACACGCCCCGTCCGGCACCGCGTCAGGCCGCCGCGACGGCGGCGGAGCGCGGGTCCTGGACCCAGGCGTGGATCGCGGGCAGCAACCGCTCGGCGATATCGGCGTGCGCCGTCGCCGGGCCGTCGGCTCGACCGAACCGATCAATGTACCCCGCCGCCGCGCCGATCTCAACCGCGGGCGCGAGGTCGTTGTAGTAGTGGTCGCCGAGCGAGAACAGCCGCCAGGGCCGGGCCCGCAGGTCCGCGCCGAGCTCGCGCTGCAGGATCCGGCGCAGGCCGTCCGGCTTGGCCGCGCCGGGCAGCACCTCGTCGAAGGCCTCTGCGACGCCCAGCCGGTCGAGCAGCGCGTCCAGGCCGGGACGCGGGCTGTTGGTGGCCAGCACGACGCGCGCGGCGCCGCGCAGCTCGGTGAGCGCCGCCACGAGCGGGGTGACGACCTCGAGCTCGCAAGTGGGGTCGAGCATGTCCTGCCTGGTGTGGGTGAACGCGGTCTCCACCACGGCGGCCGACACGCCGAAGCAGCGCCGCGCGAGGTTCATCGCGGCCCCCCAGTGGTCGAAGGACTCGCGCAGCGCGGCGGCCTCGACCGTGTCGGCGCTGTGCCGCGCGGCGGCGACGCCCTCGGCGAGGTAGCGCTCGAGGACGGCCAGGTAGTTCTCGGCCCGCTCGGTTGGCAGCGACTCGGAGATCCGCCGGGCGTAGCGGCGGACGGGTTCGTCGCCGCGGTAGACGGTGCCGTCGAAGTCGACGACGAGCAGCAGGTGGGTCATCGGGTTAGGCACGTTTCTAAGGAGTCTGGCCGCGTCCGCGGGCGCCTTATTTCACGGCGCCGGCCGCGTTCAGGGCGCCGCGGACGAACTGCTTCTGCAGCAGCAGGAACACGAGCATGATCGGGATGGTGGTGAAGCAGACGGCCGCGCTCATCGCGGACCAGTCGGTGCCGTTGTCGGTGGTGAACGAGGCCAGGCCCACCTCGATCGGCTGCAGGTTCTGGTTCGAGACCATCACCTGCGGCCACAGGAAGGAGTTCCACGAGGCCACGAACACGTTGATGCCGATCAGCAGCAGCGCGGGGCGCACCGCGGGAACGCCGATGTGCCACAGGATGCGCAGCCGCCCGGCGCCGTCCACCGCGGCGGCGTCCATGATCTCCTGAGGCATCGTCAGGAAGAACTGGCGCACCAGGAAGATCCCGAAGACGCTGGAGCCGAACGGGAGGATCTGGATCCAGTACGTGTTGAGCAGGTGCAGCTCGTCGGCGATGACGAAGTCCGGCACGATCAGCGTGACCGTCGGCACCATCAGCACCGACAGGATCAGGCCCATCAGGACCTTCTTGCCGCGGAACCTCAGCACCCCGAACGCGAAGCCGGCCAGCACGGACGTCACCAGGCACAGCAGCACCGTGCAGGCCGCGATGAAGACCGTGTTGACGAAGAAGCGCGGCCAGGTGGTCAGGTCCCAGGCGCGCGAGTAGTTCGCCCAGTGCCACTGCGGAACCAGGTCCAGCGGCCAGCTCGAGATCGTCGTGCCGTTCTGCAGCGAGATCACGAAGACCCAGTAGAAGGGCACCAGGAACAGCGCCGCGAGCAGCAGCGCGACCAGGCGGCGGGTCCAGGACCAGCCGCGCCAGGCCCCGACAGGGCCGCCGGGGGCGCGGCGCGCCGCCCCGCCCCGGGACTTGTGGCCCCGGGACGACGCGCGCGTGGTGAGCGGGAAGGTCATCCTCAGCTCTCGGTGCTCTTTTTGGCTTCGCAGGCGCTCTGCGCGGTGCCCAGCGCGGACGAGGCGCTGGTGCCGCTCAGGGCGGAGGACACGGCGGTGTGCAGGTAGATGGCGCAGTCGGTGACCCACTCGTACGCCGGGTCGGTGAAGGCGGTGCTCAGGCCGCCGATGGTCTGCTGGACCCACGGGTTCTCGGACAGGTAGCTCGCCGACATGTCGGCCAGGGCCTGCGAGGTCACCGGGTAGTAGCCGATGCCCTCGGACCAGGTGGCCTGGACCGACGGGCTGGCGAGGTACTGCAGCAGCTCCCACGCGGCGGCGCGCTGCTGGGTGGTCGCGGTCGTGTAGACGACGAGGTTCGCGCCGTACATCAGCGACTCGCCGGGCAGCGCGGTGAACTCGAGCTTGTCGCCCTTCGGCACCGACTCGTAGTAGACGCCCGCGGAGGAGGTCAGGTCGTCCGCGGCGGTGCCGCCGGTCAGCGAGTCCTCACCGGGGTAGAGGTCGGTGGTCGAGCCGCCGACCGCCAGCGAGCCGTTGGTCTTCTCGGTCTGCAGGAACTGCAGCGCCTTGACCGCGTCGGCGGAGGTGAACTGCGGGGTGCCGTCCGAGGCGTACAGCTGCTCGCCGTAGCTCGCGGCGAGCTCCTCGAACAGGGTCTCGCCGGTGCCCTGCGGGTAGACCGTGATGCCGGCGTACTTCGAGTCGCTCGCCTTTTCCTTGGCGGTGACGGTCGCGAGGTCGGTCGCCCACTGGGTCCACGTGGTGGGCGCCGAGGCAACGCCAGCGGCGGCCAGCTGGGTCTCGTTGATCGCCTGAAGCTGCAGCGACTTGCCAAGCGGCCACATCCAGACGTCGCCATCGGAGAGCTTGAGGTCGTTCTGGATGCCGGTGTAGAAGGTGGAGTACTCGGCCGGGCTGTTGGTGCCGGCCAGGTCCTGGATCGGCACGATCTTCTGGGCGGTGGCCCAGGTCTGCGCGTTGTCCTCGTAGGCCATTCCCACGGTCGGGGTGTTGCCCGCGGCGACCTCGGCGTTCTCCTTCTGGAACAGCGCGGTGTAGTTCGAGGAGGCTTGGAGCTGCACCGTGATGTTCGGGTTCTTCGCCTCGAACGCGTCGACCAGCTTGGTGATCGTGGACAGCTGCGTCTTGGTGCCGTACACCTCCTGGAAGGTGATCGTCACCGGTCCGGAGACGGTCGGCAGCGCCGAGCTCGACGCGGCGGCGGTCGTGGTGGAGCCGCCTCCGGCGCAGGCGGACGCCGCCAGGCCGAGCGCCGCGATGAGGGCAGCACCGGCAGCCCGGCGCGACCGGGTTCCGGCTAGCGTGGCAGGGTTTCGCATGATGTGCGAATTCTCCTTCTGCATGGATGAGGGTATTGACATGCTGCGCGCAGGATGGAACCGGTGACGGGTCACGTGGTGGCTCCGCCGCCCCCGACGGACGTGCGCCGCCGGACGAGGGTGAACAGCACGGTGATGGCGAACAGCACCACCGCGGCGGCCGCGGCGAAGCCCAGGGTGGGCGTCTGGCCGCTGGCGTTCTGGAAGATCAGGAAGCTGAGGGTGACGGTCGAGTTGGCCGCGCCCTGCAGCTCGTAGAACTGGGTGAAGGCCTGCAGCGAGCCGATCGTGGTGATCAGCACGACGAAGGTGGTGACCGGGCGAAGCTGCGGCCAGGTGATGTACCAGAACTCGCGCCACGGGCCGCAGCCGTCGACCCGCGCGGCCTCGCCGTACTCGTCGGAGATGACCGCGAGGCCGCCGATGAACACGAGCGTGGTGAAGCCGAGATCGTGCCAGAGGCTGTAGATGATCACGGCGGGCATCGCGGATCCCGGGCTGTAGAGCCACTGCGAGGTCGGCAGGTGCAGCAGGTTCAGGCCGTAGTCGAGCAGGCCGAACCGCGGGTCGAAGATCATCCCCCAGACCAGCGAGCTGGCGATCAGCGGCGTCGCGTGCGGCAGGTAGAGGCCGAGCCGGGAGAAGTTGACCAGCCGGCCGCCGCGCTGGACGAGCAGCGCGAAGCAGAGCGCGATCGTGGTGCCGCCGAGGACCATCCCCACGGTGAAGTACAGCGAGTGGCCGAAGGCGGTGAGGAACGAGGGGTCGCCCTGCTGGAAGAGCTCCTTGTAGTTCTCGACGCCGACGAACTTGGACAGCCCGATGTTGTACTGGTTCCAGTGCCAGAGCGAGATGTAGAACGTGTAGAGCGTCGGGAAGATCGTGAAGACGCCGAAGATCAGCAGGGCGGGCAGGACGAAGAGGTATCCCGTCTTGGTGCTGCGGAAGTCCCGGACTCCGCGCGCCCTGGGCCGTCGCGGTGCGGGCACCATCGTGCTCTGCGATACCCCGGCGGCCGGGGCGACTGTCTCTGCCACCCCTGCAGTGAATCTTGGCTATGTTACAAGTCGGCTAACAGCTGAAAAACAATCGAGCAACGGTCTTGAGAATTTCGGGAGGATCTGAAATCCTGTAATGTTTGGCACTCTTACAGGACGAGACGGCTCGCAGGGTCCTGGCGATCAAGGTCCGGGCAGCTCGGAGCCGGGTTCACCGGTCGTACCCGGCCAGCGCGGCGGCCGCGGTGCCCTGGACGGCCGCCGCGAAGCCCGCCGGACCGACCACCTTCGCGTTCTCGCCGAGCCGCAGCACGAGCCGGCGGATGCGGTCCTGGTCCGGCGCGCGCAGCGCGACCCGCAGGCCGCCGCTCGGCAGCTCCTGCACCTTCTCGCAGGGGTAGTACTCGGGCACCCAGCGCGAGTTGGGGGCGAGTTCGAGCTCGATGAGCGGGTCCTGCGAATCCACCCGCAGCGCGGAGTGCTCGGCCTCCGGGGCGTTCAGGATGTGCTCGGGCACGCTCGCCGGTTCGTCGAGCACGTCGATGCGCACGACGCGGTCGAGCCGGAACAGCCGCCGACCCTGCGAGGAGCGGCACCAGGCGTCGAGGTAGGCGCGGCCGGTGAGCATCGAGATGCGGATCGGGTCCACGGTCCGCTCGGTCACCTCGTCGCGCGAGGGCACGTAGTAGCGCAGATGCAGGGCCCTGCCCTCGGCCTGCGCGCGCGAGACGACCTCGAGCACGACGTCGCGCGCCTCGAAGGCCACCGAAAGACGCTCGGCCGTGCCCGCCGCCGCGGCGCCGACGGCCGCCTCCAGCTTGCCCAGCGCACGCTCGAGCGCGTCCCGGTCCGCCGTGAGGCCGGGCACCTGCGCCATCGCGCGCAGGGCGACCAGCAGCGCCACCGCCTCGCGGGTGGACAGCCGCAACGGCCGGGTGATCTGCTCGACGACGTTGTCCAGGTGGATCGCGCCGCCCTCGCCGACGTGCGGCTCCATCAGGTCGTCCGCGAAGCCGCCGGGCGTGCCGCAGAACCACAGCACGTTGAGGTCCTTGGCGATCTGCTTCTGGCTCACCCCGAACTCGTCGGCCACCTGCGCCACCGTCGCGCCCGGATGGCTGCGCAGATAGGGGACGAGGTTCAGCAGCCGCTCGACCTGCTCGACCGCGGTGCTCATGAGACCGCCTCCAATCTGGCGCAGGGCAGTCGCTCCACCTGCTGCTGTAACACTGCAGAGCTCACGATGCCGCCTCCAATCTCGCGCAGGGCAGTCGCTCCACCTGCTGCTGTAACACTGCAGAGCTCACGATGCCGCCTCCCACTCCACACTCAGTTCCGCCAGCGCCTGGTCCGCCACCACCGCGTCCGTCGCCTCCGGCTCGGCCTGCGCGAGCGAGCGGAGGTTGCGGATCACCGCCTCCCGCAGACTCTTCGGCTCGAGCACGATCACGTCCGCACCGAACTCCGAGACGTAGCCCTCGAGACCGTCGCGGTACGTCAGCACGAGCTCGTCCCAGCCCTCAGCGCCCTCCGTTATGGCGCTCGCGCTGCGCCGCAGCGGGAAACACGTGCCCTTGCGCACCTTGAGCGTGGCGCCGCCGAGGTCCGCCTCGGGCCGCAGCGCGAAGGCCGCCACCCGGGAACGCACGTCCACCTGGTCCGGGATCGGCTGCACCGGAGCGCGGCCGGTCAGCATCACCGGACCGGCGATCCGGTCGAGCCGGAAGATCCGCTCGTCCGCCCGGCCGAGGTCGAAGCCGGCCATGTACCAGCGGCCCCGCCAGGAGTCGATCGTCCACGGCTCGACCTCGCGGGAACGCACGTCGCCGTCGCCGCGCCGGTAGGAGAAGCGCACCACCTGCCGCTCGTAGACCGCCTCGAGCAGCGGCTCGAAGGCCGGGGCCTCCGCCCGCACCCGCGGCTCGATGCCCACCGGCGAGGCCGGGCCGATCTCCACGCCCGCGGCCTTCAGCTTGAGCAGCGCGGACGAGGCGGCCTGCGCCATCGTCGCCTGCTGCCAGAAGCGCGCGGCCTGGCCGAGCGCCTGCGCCTCGTCCGTCTCCAGGCTCAGCTCGGGCAGCGCGTACTCCCCCGGCGCGATCCGGTAGCCGACCTCGTCGTCGAAGTACGCGTCGGCCGAACCCACCTCCAGCGGAACGCCGAGCTCGCGCAGCTCCTCCTTGTCCCGCTCGAACATCCGCTCGAAAGCCTCGTCCGAGGGACAGTTCCGGTACGGCTCGAGAACCCGCCGCAGCCGCTCCTTGGTCACGAAGGTGCGCGAGGCCAAAAGGCAGATCACGAGGTTGACCAGGCGTTCGGACTTGCTCGCCGCCATAGTGCCGCCTTCCCTCCGCGTCCCGAGTGTGCGGGTCCGACGCTACCTGTTTTCCGGCCGGTTTCGCACGGGCTTGCGCTAGCGTGGACGCGTGATCGGCTGGCGCGAAGGGACCGTGACCGCGCTCGGGCGCGCCTGGCCGGGAGCTCGCGAGCTCACCGCCCAGGTCGGTGGCGACGAGTTGAGGGTGCTGGCCTATCCGCACCTCGTCGGCGAGCCGTGCGTCGGCGACCGGATCCTGCTGAACGTCACCGCGCAGGTGATGGGCCTGGGCACCGGCGGTTACGCGCTGGCCATCGCACTCCCCGACCGTCTCCCGCAGGACCCGCCGCCCAGCCCGGGACACGTCGTCAAGGCCCGCTACACCCCGCTGCAGACGATCGTCCTCGGCGCGGACGAGCAGGATTCCCCGCACCACTCGCTCCTGAAGGATGCGGACGACCTCGACGGAATGCCCGTCATCACCGCCGACCTGCACTCCGCGCTACCCGCCGTCTGCGCCGCGATCCAGCACGACCGCCCCGGCACCCGCGTCGCCTATGTGATGACCGATGGCGGCGCGCTGCCGCTCTGGTTCTCGCGTACGGTCGCCGGGCTGCGCGAGGCCGAGTGGCTGTGCGGCTCGGTGACGGTGGGCCAGGCATTCGGCGGGGACCTCGAGGCGGTGACCGTGCACACCGGCCTGCTCGCGGCGAAGCTGATCCTCGGGGCCGAGGTGGCGGTCGTCAGCCAGGGCCCGGGCAACCTCGGCACGGGCACGAGGTGGGGCTTCTCGGGCGTCGCGTGCGGGGAGGCGGTGAACGCCGCTTCCGTGCTCGGCGGACGGCCGGTCGGCGTGCTGCGCGTCTCCGAGGCGGACGCCCGCGAGCGTCATCGAGGCCTGAGCCACCACAGCGCCACCGCCTACGGCCGGGTCGCCCTCGCGCCCGCCGAACTCGCCCTCCCGGACGAATCGGGAGCGTTCTGGGACGGCGTGCGCGCCCAGGCGGGACCGCTGGGCGCGCGGCACCGGTTACGCGAGGTGACCTGCGAAGGACTGGACGAGGCGCTGGCCGCGAGCCCCGTCGCCCTGTCCACGATGGGCCGCGGCCCGGACCGCGACCGCGCCAATTTCCTCACCGCCGCCTGCGCGGGCCGGCTGGCGGTCACCACGAGCGGCTAACCACCCGATAGGCTGAGCCGGGTCAACGAGTCACGAGAGGATTACGCCAGCATGTCTTTTCAGCTTGAGAAGCCCGAAGTCGACTTCCCGGAGGGCCAGCCCCCGGCCGACCTGGAGATCGTCGAGATCTGGGAGGGCCAGGGCGAGGAGGCCAAGGCCGGGCACCAGGTCTCCGTGCACTACGTCGGCGTCGCGTTCTCGACCGGCGAGGAGTTCGACGCCTCCTGGAACCGCAACCAGGCCTTCCAGTTCCCGCTCGGCGGCGGCCGGGTCATCCAGGGCTGGGACCAGGGCGTGGCCGGCATGAAGGTCGGCGGCCGTCGCCGGCTCACCATCCCGGCCCACCTCGCCTACGGCAACCAGAGCCCCACCCCGGCCATCAAGCCCGGTGAGACCCTCATCTTCGTGGTGGACCTGCTCGGCGTGAAGTAGCCGCGCGGCAGTGCGGTCCACGCACCGCCGATGCCCCCGATTCTAGAGAGTCGGGGGCATCGGTGTTTTTCAAGGTGCCCGACGCAGCCCCGCGACGAGGAACCCGACCAGCCGGCGCGCGTCGTAGCACTGGTCGTGCTCGGCGCCCGCGCACAGGTTCCCGACGCCGCGCAGGAGTTCGTAGGCCTCGATGTCCGGCTGGATCTCGCCGGAGGCCGCGGCGGCGGCGAGCAGTCGGCCGCCCACCGGTAGCAGGCGGTCGAGGAAGTAGGCGTGCAGCGCCTGGAAATCGGCGTTGTCGGACATCAGCACGCCGGCGAGTCCGTGCTTGGTGACCAGGAAGTCGACGAAGAGGTCGATCCACCGCGCCAGCGCGACGTAAGGACTCTCACTCGTCTCCAGCAGCGCCGGGCCGGCCTCGGCGCACGCCTCGACCTGGTGCCGGTAGACGGCGATGATCAGATCCGCCCGCGTCGGGAAGTGCCGGTAGATCGTGCCCGTGCCGACGCCCGCCTTGGCCGCGATGTCCCGCACCGGCGCCTCCACGCCCGAGGTGACGAAGATCGCGGCGGCCGCGTCGAGCAGCGTCTCCTTGTTGCGCAGCGCATCCGCCCGCTTGGACCGGACCGCCGCGGTTCCCGCGCCCTCGCCGCCGTCGTTCACCGCGCCGCTCCCTTCGTCCGCTCTCGGACTTGCTAAACGGAACTGCGTTCCGTATCGTTAACGGAACAAGGTTCCGTTTGCCCATGATGCCAGATCAGGGGCCCGGAGACCATTCTCCCGCAACTCGCACCCGGCTTCCACCAGCAGTTTCCGCAATGGAGGAGCACCGTCATGCAGTACCGCACGTTGGGCCGTACCGGAATCCAGGTCAGCACCCTCGCGCTCGGCGCGATGAACTTCGGGAAGATCGGACGCACCACCCAGGACGATGCCACCGCGCTCGTCGACGCCGCGCTCGAAGCCGGGATCAACCTCATCGACACCGCCGACATGTACAGCGCGGGCGAGTCGGAGGAGCTGGTCGGCAAGGCCATCGCCGGCCGCCGCGAGGACATCGTGCTGGCCACGAAGGCGGGCCTGCCGATGGGCGACGAGCGCAACCACCGGGGTGCTTCGCGCCGCTGGCTGGTCACCGAGCTCGACAACAGCCTGCGCCGGCTCGGCGTGGACCACGTCGACCTCTACCAGATCCACCGCTGGGACCCGCGCACCGGCGACGAGGAGACCCTGTCGGCGCTGACCGACCTGCAGCGCGCGGGAAAGATCCGGCACTTCGGCTCGTCCACGTTCCCCGCGTACCGCATCGTGCAGGCTCAGTGGGCCGCGCGCGAGAACCACCTCGGCCGCTACGTCACCGAGCAGCCCAGCTACTCGATCCTGCAGCGGGGCGTCGAAACCCACGTGCTGCCGGTGACCGAGGAGTACGGGCTCGGCGTGCTGGTCTGGAGCCCGCTGGCCTCCGGCTGGCTGTCGGGCGCGGTCCGCGAGGGCCGGGAGGTCACCACCAGCCGCTCGGCGCTCATGCCGCAGCGCTTCGACACGGCCGTCCCCGCCAACCGGGCCAGGCTCGATGCCGTCGAGCAGCTGGCCAAGCTCGCCGATGAGGCCGGCCTGACCATGATTCAGCTCGCGCTCGGCTTCGTGACCGCGCACCCGGCCGTGACCAGCGCCCTCATCGGCCCGCGCACGCTCGACCACCTGCACTCGCAGCTCGTCGCCGCGGACACCGTGCTGTCCGCCGACCTGCTCGACGCGATCGACGCGATCGTCGCCCCCGGCATCGACCTCGCCCCCGGCGAGAAGCTCGACACCCCGCCCGCCCTGCTCGACCCGGCGCTGCGCCGCCGCTGAGCACCGATCATCTGAGGAGTGACTCCATGCCGCACACACCCCGCCCGAGCTTCGGGATCATGACCGCGCCCATGCAGGTCGACTACCAGGACATCCAGCGGGTCTGGCGCGAGGCCGACGCGATCCCGGAAATCGAGCACGCGTGGCTCTTTCGACCACCTCATGCCGATCGCCGGCGACCCGAGCGGACCGATCCACGAAGGCTGGACGCTGCTCTCGGCCCTCGCCGCCCAGACCAGCCGGCTGCGCCTAGGCCTGATGGTGACCAGCAACCGCTTCCGTCCGCCCGCGATGCTCGCCAAGATCGCCGCCACCGTCGACATCGTCTCCGGCGGACGGCTCGACTTCGGCATCGGCGTCGGCTCGCTCCCCGGCCACCCGCTGGCCCTGCGCGAGTACGAAGGCTACGGCCTGCCCTACCTCGACGCCGCCGACGCCACGGCAGCGTTCGCCGAGGCCTGCACGGTGATCCGGAAGCTGTGGACCGAGCCAGAACCCTTCGACTTCCCCGGCAAGCACGTGCAGCTCACCGGGGCATTCCTCAACCCCAAGCCGATCCAGCGCCCGCACCCGCCGATCCTCATCGGCGGCCGCGCGTCCGCGACCCTGCGCGTAGTCGCCGAACACGCCGATCTGTGGAACATCCCCGGCGGCGAAATCGAGGACTTCCGAAAGCTCAACCCACGACTCGACCGCTACTGCGCCGAGATCGACCGCGACCCCGCCACAATCACCCGCTCAATCGGCGTGCCGGTCTCCTTCGACCAGCCGCAGCTCACCCGGGACAAGATCGGCGAAGCACTCGACGCCGGCATCCGGCACATCATCCTCGGCCTGCGGGCGCCCTATCCGGACGCGGCCGCGCGAAGGATCGCGGATGAGCTGATCAGCTCGTTCTGAATCAGCTCAACTCTCGTAATACGCTTTGCGACATGGCGAAGACGCGTTTAAGCATCAGCCTCGACGCGGAGCAGGCAGAGCGGATCCGGGCTTATAGCGCCTACCTCGCCGCCTTCGGTGCCCAAGATGTGCACGTAGTAACGGTTTAGCCTGTTGATCACATGTCAGCTCAGCGCGTCGACGATGTCGATGACGAACACGAGCGTGTCCCCGCCGCCGATGCCCGCCGACGGCACGCCCTTGGCGCCGTACGCGTCCGACGGGGGCACGATCAGCAGGACTCTGTCACCGATGTGCGCGCCCGCGAGGCCGGTGTTCCAGCCCGAGATCGCCGAGTCGCTGCCGAACACATAGCTGGCGATCTCCTTGCGGGCGAAGGAGGAATCGAACTGCTTGCCGGTCTTCCAGTCGAAGCCCACGTACTGCAGCATCAGCCGCTGGCCGCTGGTGATCGCCGCGCCGCTGCCCTGGATCAGCACCTTGGACACGAGCGTCGTCGGCGGGGTCTGGCCCGTCGGCACGGTGACGGATACGTTGCCGCTGCCCGGTTTTCCGGTCACGGCGGGCAGCGCGGCGCCGGTCTGGGCCGGCTCGGTGCCGGTGATGTCGGCGGTGCCGGGGTACGCGCCGACGACGTCGATCACGTAGACGAGGTCGTCCTTGCCCGAGATCCCGTAGGCCGTGGCACCGTTGGCGCCGAAGGCTCCTGAGGGCGGGGTGACGATCTCGACCCGGCTGCCGACCGTCACGTGCTCCAGCACCTGGTTCCACGACGGCAGGGAGTTGGCGGCGCCGAGGACGAACTCCTGCGTCTTGTTCGGCTGGCCGTTGGTGCTGTAGGTGCTGCCGATCAGCTTGGCGCCGCTCCAGTCCATCAGCGTGTAGTCGACGACCACGCCGTCGTTCTTCGCCAGTTCGGCGCCGCTGCCCTGGACCAGGACGCCGGACTCCACCTTCGTCGGCGCGGGCAGGTCCGCCGAGATCGCGATCGAGGCCTGCTCCCCCACCGCTCCGGTGACCGCCGGCAGGCTCTGCGCCGAAGCCGAGCTGCCGCAGCCCGCGAGCACCGAGCCCAGCATCGACACCGCGAAGGACGCGGCGAGCAGGCGGGCGAGGCGGCTTCGTGAACTCACTCCGGGTAGCTGCACGCGCACAGACTACCCGGACGCGCGCGACTACATCGACGCGATGAGCTTATCCACCCTTTCGTCCACCGAGCGGAACGGGTCCTTGCACAGCACGGTCCGCTGCGCCTGGTCGTTGAGCTTCAGGTGCACCCAGTCCACGGTGAAGTCGCGGCGCTGCTCCTGGGCCCGCTTGATGAACTCGCCGCGCAGCCTGGCCCTGGTGTTCTGCGGCGGCACCGACTTGGCCTGGAAGATGTCCAGGTCCCGGGCCGTGCGCTCGACCAGTCCGCGCCGCTCCAGCAGGTAGTAGAGCCCGCGCCGGCGGCTGATGTCGTGGTACGCCAGGTCCAGCTGCGCGATCCGCGGGTGCGCGATCGGCAGGTCGTACTTCTCCTGGTAGCGCTGGATCAGCCGGTACTTGATCGCCCAGTCGATCTCCCGCTCCAGCTTGGACAGGTCCTGCTGCTCGATCGCGTCGAGCGTGCGCTCCCACAGGTCCAGCACCTTGGCCACCGTGCCGGTTCGCAGGTCCCTGCGATCGGCGAAGTCGGCCGCCTTGGCCAGGTACTCGCGCTGGATCTCCAGCGCGGTCGCCTCCCGGCCGTTGGCCAGCCGCAGCTTCTTGCGTCCGGTCATGTCGTGGCTGACCTCGCGGATGGCCCGGATCGGGTTCTCCAGCGTCAGATCCCGCATCACCAGGCCGACCTCGACCATCCGCAGCACCAGGTCGGTCGCGCCGACCTTGAGCAGCATCGTGGTCTCGCTCATGTTCGAGTCGCCGACGATCACGTGCAGCCGGCGGTAGCGCTCGGCGTCGGCGTGCGGCTCGTCCCTGGTGTTGATGATCGGCCGGGAGCGGGTGGTCGCCGAGGAGACGCCCTCCCAGATGTGCTCGGCCCGCTGGCTCACGCAGTAGACCGCGCCGCGCGGGGTCGGCAGCACCTTGCCGGCGCCGCAGATCAGCTGACGGGTCACCAGGAAGGGGATCAGCACGTCGGCGAGACGGGAGAACTCGCCGTGCCGGGTGACGAGGTAGTTCTCGTGGCAGCCGTAGGAGTTGCCGGCCGAGTCCGTGTTGTTCTTGAACAGGTACACGTCCCCGGCGATGCCCTCCTCGTGCAGCCGCCGCTCGGCGTCGTGCAGCAGGCCCTCGAGGATCCGCTCGCCCGCCTTGTCGTGCACCACGAGCTCCTCGATGGAGTCGCACTCCGGCGTGGCGTACTCGGGGTGCGAGCCGACGTCGAGGTAGAGCCGGGCGCCGTTGCGCAGGAAGACGTTCGAGGACCGCCCCCAGGAGACGACCCGGCGGAACAGGTAGCGCGCCACCTCGTCCGGGCTCAGCCGACGCTGGCCGCGGAAGGTGCAGGTGACGCCGTATTCGTTCTCTAGTCCGAAGATCCTACGGTCCATCGGGCCCCTCCTGGGGTAGGGCTGCGGCGGAGCGGGGACTGGCCCCGCCGCGCCGCGGTTCACGCTAGTTGTCGGTGGCCTCGTCGTCGCCGTCTTCGAGGGCCTCGTCGATCAGGGAGTTGGTGTCGAGTTCGTCGTCCGCCTCGGCGGTCGGGTCCGGCGCGGCCTCGGCGGACTCCTGCGCCTCGCCGTTCTCCTCCAGCGCCGCCGTGTCCGCGCCGGGCACGTCCTCGAACAGCGCGGTCAGCTGGGCGCCGAGCAGGCGGCGGAACTTGCGCGGCTGCTTGCGGTCCCGGTCGAGCACCGCGACCTCGAGCAGCGCCCGGTCCACCTCCCGCGGCTCGCCGTTGCCGTTCTGCCCGAGCGCCGCCACGGCGGTGCGCAGCGCCTCGCCGAGCCCCGGGTTCTCCGTGTACGTCTGCTCCAGCGCGGTCGAGACCGCCTCGGCCGGGCCGCCGATCACCACGTAGCCGTGCGCGTCCGTCACCGAGCCGTCGTAGGTGACGCGGTAGATCTGATCCTGCTCGGCCCGGTCGCCGACCTCGGCGATCACCAGCTCGGCCTCGTAGGGCTTGCCGCCGGACTCGGAGAAGATGTTGCCGAGCAGCTGCGCGTAGGAGTTGGCCAGGCCCAGCGCGGACACGTCGCGCCGGTCGTACAGATATCCGCGGGTGTCGGCGAGCCGGACGCCGGCCTGACGCAGGTTCTCGAACTCGTTGTACCGGCCGGCCGCGGCGAAGCCGATCCGGTCGTAGATCTCGGAGATCTTGTGCAGCACCCTGGAGCGGTTCTCCGCGACGAAAAGGATGCCGCCGTCGTAGTTGAGCACCACGACCGAACCGACGCGCGCGATGTTCTTGCGCACGAAGTCGGCCCGGTCCTTCATCAACTGTTCGGGCGAGACGTAGAACGGCGTGCTCACGTGGGTTCCTCGTCAGTCTTCTCGGTAGGCGGCGGGGGTCGGCTAGATGAGGGGTGCGTTGGGGCCGTCGGGCCGACGGTGCCGGCTGTCCACGATCTCCTGGACGAGCTCGCCGACCTCGGTGTCGGGCATCCGGTGGTAGCCGTCCTCGGTGACCACGCCGATCACCGGGTAGATGCGGCGGGTCAGGTCGGGCCCGCCGGTGGCCGAGTCGTCGTCCGCCGCGTCGTACAGGGCCTGGATGGCCGCGGTGACCGCTCCGGTGACGTCGAAGTCGGCCCGGTAGAGCTTCTTGAGCGCGCCGCGCGCGTAGACCGAGCCGGAGCCGACGGTGTGGAAGCCGTGCTCCTCGTACTGCCCGCCGACCGGGTCGTAGCTGAAGATCCGGCCCTGCGCGGTCTCGAGATCGTAGCCCGCGTAGAGCGGGACCACGGCCAGGCCCTGCATGGCCAGGCCCAGGTTGCCCCGGATCATCGTGGCCAGCCGGTTCGCCTTGCCGTCCAGGGAGAGCGTGGTGCCCTCGATCTTCTCGTAGTGCTCCAGCTCGACCTGGAACAGCCGGACCATCTCGACCGCGAGTCCGGCCACGCCCGCGATGCCGACGCAGGAGTACTCGTCCGCCTGGAAGACCTTCTGGATCTCCCGGGAGGCGATCACGTTGCCCGCGGTGGCCCGCCGGTCGCCCGCCATCACCACGCCGCCGGGGAAGGTCAGCGTGACGATCGTGGTGCCGTGCGGTGCGTCGAAGGGCAGCGGGCCGCCGGACGCGCCGAGCGCGGCGGCGCGGCGGCCCGGCAGGTACTCGGGGTTGTATCCGGCCAGGAATTCGGTGAAGGAGGGCATGCCGCTCATGCCGAGGAAGGGCGCTGAAAAGGAGTTGGGACCAGTGCCCTCAGATCCGGTGCGCACGGCGTTCCTCTCATCAGGTAGTCCACGGCCCGGGCGAGCAGCACCGGATCGTCGCGGAAGTTTCCAAGTCCTTGATTGCAGTTGAAGCATAGGATGCCACGCGGCTGACCGGTCGCATGATCGTGATCGACGTGCTCCGGGTCCGGCTTCCCGCAGATCGGGCACTTGCCTTCCTGCAGATAGGCCATCAGCTCGGCATCAACCGCTGTGATCCCATAACGGTGCTTCAGGTGGTAGTTGCGCGTGGAGCCGTGGACCTTCTCACGGCTCTGCTTAATCCGAGCCTGCTGACAGGGCTTGCAGTAGCTGTTGTGGCCGTCGGCCATGCACTGGTTACGACTGAAGCGTTCGATCGGCAGAGCCTCGGCGCAGTCAGAGCACAGCTTCTCCCCGTCCTCGACCGACACTGCGCACCGCCCTTCGGAGTTTCTTAATTAGTTGACTACGGAGAGCGATAACCGCAGCTCACTGCCCCCCTTTTTGCACGAATGACCGGACGAACGACTCCGCGTCCGACTCGAGGACCTCGTCGATCTCGTCGAGCACGTCCTCGACGTCCTCGGACAGCCGGGCCTGACGCTCCTTCAGATCGCTGGTCTGCTCGACGACCTCCTCGTCGACTTCCTCGCTCTGCCGGGAGGCGCGCTCCTGCCCGCCCGTGTCCTTGGCTGCCATCCGGACCACCCACCTCTCTCGCACCACGGCTCAGTTCCGCACACACTGGACTTGGCACCGACCCTACGCCGGTCCACCGACAGCGGGAGCGGTTTTCCCGCGCCGCTCTTGGATCATTCCCTCCCCCGCCCGGGGGGCGTTCACACGTTCGGCGGTACGACCGGGACCGACCCCTCGCGCAATCGTGACCGGCCCGGCATTTCGCCCCAACTCCGCGCATCCTCGCACGAGGGCCCCGCCCCGGCTCGTGCGCCGGGCGAGGCCCTCGAGTTGCCCGTGTCAGCTCCCGCCGGTCAGTTCGCGGACCAGGTCGCTGGCCGTTCTGCAGCGCTCGATCAGCCCCTGCACGTGCTGCTTCGTGCCGCGCAGCGGGTCGAGCGTGGGGATCCGCTGCAGCGACTCGCGCTCGGGCAGGTCGAAGATGACCGAGTCCCAGGACGCGGCGGCCACCGAGTCGGCGTACTTGTCCAGGCAGCGGCCGCGGAAGTAGGCCCGGGTGTCCTCCGGCGGCAGGTCCACCGCGCGCAGGATCTCCTCGTCGGTGACGATCCGCTCGAAGCGCCCGCGCGCCGCGAGCCGCTGGTAGAGCCCCTTGGCCGGGCGCACGTCGGAGTACTGCAGGTCCACCAGCTGCAGCCGGGCCTCGTCCCAGTCCACGTTGTCCCGGTTGCGGTAACCCTCCAGGAGTTCCAGCTTGGCCACCCAGTCCAGCTCCCGGCGCAGCAGCATCGGGTCCGCCTCCAACCGGGTGAGCACCGACTCCCAGCGGTCGAGCACCTCCTGGGTGACGGGGTCCACGTCGGTCCCGAAGCGGTCCTCGACGAACTTGCGGGCCTGCTCGAAGTACTCCATCTGCAGCTGAACGGCCGTCAGCTTGCGTCCGGAGCGGAGCTTGACCAGGTGCTTGAGCGAGGGGTCGTGGGACACCTCGTGCAGCGTGCGCACCGGCTGGTCCACGGTGAAGTCCGCGCCGATGAACCGGTCCTCGATCATGGCCAGCACCAGCGAGGTGGTGCCCATCTTGAGGAAGATGGAGATCTCGGCCAGGTTGGCGTCCCCGATGATGACGTGCAGCCTGCGGTGCTTCTCCGGGTCCGCGTGCGGCTCGTCGCGGGTGTTGATGATCGGGCGCTTGAGGGTCGTCTCGAGACCCACCTCGACCTCGAAGAAGTCGGCGCGCTGGGAGATCTGGAAGCCGTGTCCGCGCCCGTCCTGCCCGATGCCCACGCGTCCGGACCCGGCGAACACCTGCCGGGTGACGAAGAAGGGGGTGAGGTGGCGGACGATGTCGGCGAAGGGGGTCGAGCGGGAGACCAGGTAGTTCTCGTGGGAGCCGTAGGAGGCGCCCTTGTTGTCCGTGTTGTTCTTGTAGAGGTTGATCGGCAGCGAGCCGGGCACCAGCGCCGCGAAGCGGGCCGCCTCGGCCATGATCAGCTCGCCGGCCTTGTCCCAGATGACCGCGTCCCTCGGGTTGGTGACCTCGGGGGTGGAGTACTCCGGGTGCGCGTGGTCCACGTAGAGCCGCGCGCCGTTGGTGAGGATGACGTTCGCCAGGCCGGAGTCCTCGTCGGTCAGCTGGCTCGAGTCGGCCAGCTCCCGGGCGAGGTCGAAGCCGCGCGCGTCGCGCAGCGGGTTCTCCTCCTCGAAGTCCCAGCGGGCCCGCCGGGCCCGCTGCATGGCGGTGGCGTAGGCGTTGACGATCTGAGAGGAGGTGAGCATCGCGTTGGCGTTCGGATGCCCCGGCACCGAGATGCCGTATTCGGTTTCGCTGCCCATGACCCGTCGTACGCTCATGCGGACCAGCTTAGGCGCGCGCGGCTGCGGAGGGGACCAGCTTCGACCACGGTTTCTCCCCGAGTGTGTACGAGGCGCGACCACTCTGTCGCGCCTCGCAGACGGGTGTGACTAGAGGTACTGCCCGGTGTTGGTGACGGTGTCGATAGACCGGCCCGACTCCGCGCCCTTCTTGCCGGACACGAGCGTGCGGATGAACACGATCCGCTCGCCCTTCTTGCCGGAGATCCGGGCCCAGTCGTCCGGGTTGGTGGTGTTGGGCAGGTCCTCGTTCTCCTTGAACTCGTCGAGGCAGGCGCCGAGCAGGTGCGAGATGCGCAGACCCTTGGCGTTGTGGTCGAGGAAGTCCTTGATCGCGGCCTTCTTCGCCCGGTCGACGATGTTCTGGATCATCGCGCCGGAGTTGAAGTCCTTGAAGTAGAGGACCTCCTTGTCCCCGTTGGCGTACGTGACCTCGAGGAAGCGGTTCTCGTCCGTCTCCGAGTACATCCGCTCGACCGTGGTCTGGATCATCGCGGTGACGGTGGCGGCCCGGTCCCCGGTGTTCTCCCGCAGGTCCTCTTCGTGCAGCGGGAGGGTGGTGGTGATGTACTTCGAGAAGATGTCCTTCGCCGCCTCGGCGTCCGGCCGCTCGATCTTGATCTTGACGTCCAGGCGGCCCGGCCGCAGGATCGCCGGGTCGATCATGTCCTCGCGGTTGGAGGCGCCGATCACGATGACGTTCTCCAGGCCCTCGACGCCGTCGATCTCCGACAGCAGCTGGGGCACGATCGTGTTCTCCACGTCGGAGGAGACGCCCGAGCCGCGGGTGCGGAAGAGCGAGTCCATCTCGTCGAAGAACACGATGACCGGGGTGCCCTCGCTGGCCTTCTCACGGGCGCGCTGGAAGACCAGGCGGATGTGCCGCTCGGTCTCGCCGACGTACTTGTTGAGCAGCTCGGGGCCCTTGATGTTGAGGAAGTAGCTCTTGCCCTGCTCCTTGCCGGAGAGCTCGGCGACCTTCTTGGCCAGCGAGTTCGCCACCGCCTTGGCGATGAGCGTCTTGCCGCAGCCGGGAGGGCCGTAGAGCAGCACGCCTTTCGGCGGCCGCAGCTCGTGCTCGAGGAACAGCTCCTTGTGCAGGTAGGGGAGCTCGACCGCGTCGCGGATGAGCTCGATCTGCCCGGTGAGACCGCCGATGTCGGCGTAGTCGATGTCCGGGACCTCCTCCAGCACGAGGTCCTCGACCTCGGACTTCGGCACCCGCTCGTAGACGTAGCCGGAGCGCGGCTCGAGCAGCAGCGCGTCGCCGGTCCGGATCACCGTGTCGAGCAGCGGTTCGGCCAGGCGGACGACCTTCTCCTCGTCGGTGTGGCCGACCACCAGCGCCCGCTCGCCGTCCTCGAGCAGCTCCTTGAAGGTGACGATCTCGCCGACCTTCTCGTAGCCGTGCACGGCGATGATGTTCAGCGCCTCGTTCAGCATGACCTCGCGGCCCGGCTGCAGGTCGTCGACCTCGACACCCGGGGCGACGGCCACGCGGAGCTTGCGTCCGCCGGTGAAGATGTCGACCGTGCCGTCCTCCTGGGCGTCCAGGAAGACGCCGAAGCCGCTGGGCGGCTGGGCGAGCCGGTCGATCTCCTCCTTGAGCGCGAGGATCTGGTCCCGCGCGTCGCGCAGGGTGGCGACCAGGCGCTCGTTCTTGGCGGTCATGCCGGAAACCGTCACCTGGAGCTCGCTGATGCGGTCTTCCAGGGCGCGGTTGCCGCGCGGTGTCTCCGCCAGACGGCGGCGGAGCAGCGCGACCTCCTGTTCCAGGAAGGCCACCTGGCTCAGGGCGTCCTGGGCGGAACCCGGCTCGCCTCGACCCGCTCTGGAGCCGGGGCGCAGGGGCTTGTCGTCTTCGTGGGCTGGCACGGTCCTTCACCTCCTCGCGGAGTGCTGCGACGTTAGAACGTGACTACCAGGCTCGGACCCCGTCCAAACCGGGATCTCCACCGGCGTCCGCGGATCCGCTGATCGGGCCTCCAGTGTCACCAACACTGCCATCATGTGGATTCCCCTTTGCCGCTCGTTCATGTAGACGGTGGGGCAACCCGTTCGGATCAACGCCGTTGTCGAATCCGTGCCGGGCCACGATCATTACCCGCCGCCCTCCGGATTGTCGAGGGTTTTCGCCGCGCGGCGGCCGGAATGTCACCGGTGCGGGGCGACTTGTTAGGGTGAACGGTGTACGCGACGCGAAAAAGGGGATGACCGGCCGAATGAGCAGCGAGGATCTCGAGGTCTGGATCGACCAGGACCTGTGCACGGGGGATGGCCTGTGCGTGCAGTACGCCGAGGACGTGTTCGAACTCGACATCGACGGCCTCGCCTATGTCAAGGGCGCCGACGGCGAGCTGCGGCAGCAGGCCGGGGACCGGGTTCCGGTGCCCGCCGACCTGATCCTGCACGTGATCGACTCGGCCAAGGAGTGCCCCGGCGAGTGCATCCACGTCAACCGCCGCGCGGACGGCGTGCCCGTCGCCGGACCGCTTAAAGAGGACTGAAACCCGCGCGGCACGTGATGAATATGACAGAGGCTCAGGCCGGAAATCAGCTTCCGGACTGAGCCCTGTCGCGTTATCGGGTTAGGGGAGTTCGCCGCGCCGGGCGATCCGGGCCTGGCGCGCCTCGGTCTCGTCCACCGGCAGGTCCTCCGGGGCGAGCCCGTCCCAGGCCTCGCCGAGCTCGGCGGCGGCCTTCGCCGGGCGGCGGCGGCGCACCGGCAGTTCGACCCCGTCGGCGATCCGGCGGGCGGTGACCAGGAAGCCGGTGTGGCCGACCATCCGGTGGTCCGGGCGCACCGCGAGGCCCTCGACGTGCCAGGAGCGGAACATCGTCTCGAAGGGCGCGGGCTCGGCGAAGCGGCCGTGCTCGCGGATCGCCTCGACGGTCCGGGAGAGCTGGGTGGTGGTCGCCACGTAGCAGATCAGCACGCCGCCGGGCACCAGCACCTTGGAGACCGCGTCCACGCACTCCCAGGGCGCGAGCATGTCCAGCACGACCCGGTCCACCTCGTCCGGCCGCAGCGCGGAGACGAGGTCGCCGACGGTCAGCGTCCAGGCGGGGTGCTCGGCGCCGAAGAAGTTCTCGACGTTCGTGGTCGCGATCTTCGCGAAGTCCTCGCGCCGCTCGTACGAGTAGACCCGGCCGCCGTCGCCGACCGCGCGCAGCAGCGAGCAGGTCAGCGCGCCGGAGCCGACGCCCGCCTCGAGCACCCTGGCGCCCGGGTAGACGTCCGCCATGGCCACGATCTGCGCGGCGTCCTTGGGGTAGACGACGGCGGCGCCGCGCGGCATCGACAGGACGTAGTCGGCCAGCAGCGGGCGCAGCGCCAGGTACTCCATGCCCCCGGTGGAGAGCACGACGCTGCCCTCGGGCTCGCCGATCAGCGCGTCGTGGTCGAAGTAGCCCTTGTGCGTGTGGAACTGCTTGCCCGGGGTGAGCGCGAACGTGTGGTGCCGGCCCTTGGTGTCGGTCAGCTGGACCAGGTCGCCCGGTCGGAAGGGACCCTGTCGGTGGGCCTTGCCCGTCTCTTCGTACGTTTCGCTCACCGACGGATTCTATCGGCCAGAAAGAACACGCCGAACCGACTACTTGCCGAGTTACTTGCCGAGGAAGGCGTGCTCGACGTCGGCGGCGGCCAGGACACCGAAGATGGCGCCGTCCGGCTCGGTGACCAGGTACTCGGGGGCCGGGGTGGCCCGCAGCGCCTGCAGCAGGGTCTCGCCCGAAAGGTCGGTGGTCAGCGTCAGGCCGGGGCGCAGCGCCCGGGACAGGGCGCCGACCTGGACCCAGGGGTGCCGTTCGAGCGGGGTCGCGGCGACGGCGGCCTCGTGCACGATCGCGGTCGGCCGGCCGTCGTGGTCCACGATGAGCAGGCTGCGGGCCCCGGCGGTGGCCGCGCGGCGCAGCGCCTCGGACAGCGGCACGTCGGAGGTCACCGGGATCGCGCGGCGGGTGAGCGTGCGCGCGTACAGGGTCGGGATCCGCTCGCGCAGCCGGGCGACGGTGAGCGACTGGCTCGCGCCGATCCAGATGAACGAGGCGATGAACGCGGCCCACACCAGCGTGTAGAGGCCCTCGCCGCTGGTCGCGTCCCTCGTCGTGAGCATCGCGTAGATCAGCACGCCGACGGCCAGCGCGCGGCCGGTCCACGCGGCGGCCGTGGTCCCGGCCAGCGGCTTGCGGGTGGCGGCCCACACGGCCGAGCGCAACACCCGTCCGCCGTCCAACGGCAGTCCGGGCAGCATGTTGAACACGCCGACGACCATGTTGGAGACCCACAGCGCGGTGACCAGGTACTGGCAGGCGGCGAAGGCCACCGACGAGGTCGGATGGTCCATCAGTTTCCAGACCCCGAAGAAGATCCCGCCGAGGGCGAAGGAGAGCGCGGGCCCGGCGATCGCGACGGCGAACTCGCGGCCCGGGGTGTCCGGTTCCTTCTCGATCTCGGAGACGCCGCCGAGGAAGTAGATGACGATCCGTCGGACCGGCAGCCCGAAGCTCTTGGCGACGACCGAGTGGGCCAGTTCGTGCAGCAGCACCGAGAGGTAGAGCAGTACCGCGAAGCCGAAGGCGATGCCGTAGCGCCAGTTGCCGAAGGCGTCGTCGCTGATCTCCTGGCCGAAGTAGTAGGTGATGAAGGCGGCGATCAGGAACCAGGTCGGCGAGACGACGATGGGGATCCCGAACGGCGCGCCCATCGGGATGCCGCCGCCCGCTGACCGGTTGGGGTCGGGGCGCCCGCCGTTGCTCTGGTTGTCATCGCTCACAGAGGCGATGCTACGGGTTGCTCAGCTCCCGCGTGTCACCTGCCCTGGCCGGTGGCGCCGGTCCGGCGAATTCTGTCGGTGCGGCGGACTAAGCTCGGCGGGCATGGGTGAGATGGAGCCGGAAGAGGCCGCGGAATCCGGGACGGCGGCGGACGCGCGGGACCGGTCCGCCGAGGACGGGGCGCTGTTCGACGCGGGACCCGGCGTGGTCAAGCTGCCCGCCGCGCTCTCCCCGTCGCGGGCCGGGGACTTCCAGCAGTGCCCGCTGCTGTTCCGGCTGCGCGTGGTGGACAAGGTGCCCGAGCCGCCGAACGCCGCGGCCACGAAGGGCACGCTGGTGCACGCCGTCCTCGAGCGCCTCTTCGACCTCCCGGCGGACCGGCGCACGCCCGGCGAGGCGGTCGAGCTGCTGCGGCCGCAGTGGGAGCGGCTGCTCGCGGACAAGCCGGAGCTCGGCGGCCTGTTCGCGAAGGACGAGGAGCGCGCCGAGTGGCTCGAGCAGGCCGAGAAGCTGCTCGGCACGTACTTCACCCTGGAGGACCCGACCCGCCTCGAACCGGCCAAGCGGGAGATGTTCGTGCGCGCCCCGATGGGCGAGGGCGAGGACCGCCTGCTGCTGCGCGGCTTCGTGGACCGCCTGGACATCGCCCCGAACGGCATGCTGCGCGTCGTCGACTACAAGACCGGCAAGGCGCCGCCGCCCGGGTACGAGGAGAAGACACTCTTTCAGATGAAGTTCTACGCCCTCGTGCTGTGGAAGCTGCGCGGCGTGGTGCCGAAGCGGTTGCAACTGCTCTTCCTGGGCAACGGCGAGGTGCTGACGTACGACCCGACCGAGGCCGACCTGCTCGTCGCCGAACGCAAGATCGCAGCGATCTGGGATTCGATCCGCAAAGCGGCCGAGGCGAAGCGCTGGGACCCGAAGCCCTCGAAGCTGTGCGGCTGGTGCAGCTTCCGCGAGCTGTGTCCGGCGCAGGGCGGCCAGGAGCCGCCGGTGCCCGAGGTCCGGATCGTGCCGACGACGGCGTGAACCGGGACTCGCGGCTCGCGATCGCGACCCGTGATTTCAGTGCGCGATCAGCAGTATGCCGAGGACGACGCCGGCTGAGGCGGCGAGCCTGATCCGGCCGAAGCCCTCCTTGAGCACCAGGGCGCCGATGGCCGCGCCGATCAGGATGCTGGTTTCGCGGAGGGTGGCCACCTCGGCGAGGTTGCCCTTGGTCTGCGCCCACAGGACGAGGGTGTAGGCGGTCAGCGAGATCACGCCGCCGCCGAGTCCCCTGGCGGTGCCGGTGCGCAGCGAGCTGAGGAACGTGCGGCGGCGGATGGCGGCGGTGACGCAGAGGACGACGATCGCCTCGGTGAGGAAGACCCAGCAGGAGTAGCCGAGCACGGTGCCCGCCTTGCGCACGGCCACGCCGTCCACGACGGTGTAGCTCGCGATCGCGCAGCCGGTGCCGACCGCGGCGAGGACCGCGGGCAGGTCCTGCTTCTTCGGCAGGCCGTCGGACAGCGCCAGGGCGAGCAGGCCCGCGCAGACCACGCCCACGCCGACCGCTTCGAGCGGCGACATCGGCTGGCCGACGACGAACGTGGCCGCCAGCGCCACCAGCAGCGGCGAGGTGCCGCGCGCGATCGGGTACATGCGGCCGAACTCGCCGAGGCGGTAGGCCAGCACGAGGCCGAAGGAGTAGAGCACCTCGAGCACCGTGGAGGCCGCGATGTACGGCCAGACGACCGGGTTCGGCGTCGGCAGGAAGGGCAGCGAGACCGCGCAGCAGATGCCCGCGGCGGCCGCGATGAGGGTGATCGCGGCGAGCCGGTCCTTCGCGGTGTGGGCGAGGGCGTTCCAGAAGGCGTGCAGGACCGCGGATCCGAGGACCACGGCCACGACCATGGGAGTCATGAGCAGAACCTAGCAGCGGTCATTACACCTCCGCCACAACTTGTGTGTACAAGTTGTGGCGGAGGTGACGGCGCGTCAGCTAGAGGGCGCTGAGGTACGCCAGGTTCACGCCGTCCAGCGAGGCCGCCTTCGTCACCCGCGGCAGGTCGGGCAGCACGACCGTCGCGTGCGGCACGGACAGCACCCGGCAGCCCGCCGCCGCGCCGGCCGCGGTGCCGATCGGCGAGTCCTCGATCACCACGCACTCGGCCGGATCCACGCCGAGCAGGTCGGCCGCGAGCAGGTACGGCTGCGGGTCCGGCTTGGTGCGGGCCACGTCGTCCCCCGACACCGTGTGCCGGAAGAAGTCCGCGCCGATCGCGCCGATGCAGGCGTCGACGATGCGCCGGGACGAGGCCGAGACGAGGGCGGCCGGCACCCCCGCGGCCTGCAGCTCGACCAGCAGCTCCTTCGCGCCGGGCAGCAGTTCCAGGCCCTGCGAGAGCTGCTCGACCATCGCGACCTCGATCCGCTCGCTGAGCTCCTGCCAGGTCAGCGGGATGCCGCTGACCTGGACCAGGTACTTGGAGGAGACCTCGGTGGGCTGGCCGAGGACGTGCTCCCAGTGCTCGCGACCGAGGTCGAAGCCGTATTCGGCCAGCAGTCTGGCTTCGGTCTCGAACCAGACGGGTTCGGAGTCGATCAAGGTACCGTCCATGTCGAACAGTACGGCGGTCGGCTCAGGCATTGAAGTCCCGCCTATACATTGAAATACCGTGCTTCCGGGTGGTGGATGACGATCGCGTCGGTGGACTGCTCGGGGTGCAGCTGGTACTCCTCGGACAGTTCGACGCCGATCCGGTGGGGCTCGAGAAGGTCGACGATCTTCGCTCGGTCCTCGAGGTCCGGGCAGGCCCCGTAGCCGAGCGAGAAGCGCGCGCCGCGGTACTCCAGCTTGAGCATGCCGTCGATCGTCGCCGGATCCTGCGAGCCGAAGCCGAGCTCGGCCCGCACCCGCGCGTGCCAGTACTCCGCGAGCGCCTCGGTGAGCTGCACGGAAAGCCCGTGCAGCTCCATGTAGTCGCGGTAGGCGTTGGCCTCGAAGAGCTTGGCGGTCTCCCCGGCGATCTTAGAGCCGACGGTCACCAGTTGGAAGGCGACGACGTCCGGGCCGTCCGGGCTGTCGGCCGGGCGGAAGAAGTCGGCCAGGCACAGGTGCCGGTCGCGGCGCTGGCGCGGGAAGGTGAAGCGGGTCCGCTCGCCCCCGGCCTCGTCCAGCACGATCAGGTCGTCGCCCTTGGACACGGCCGGGAAGTAGCCGTAGACGACGGCCGCCTCGAGCAGGTTCTCGGTGTGCAGCCGGTCGAGCCACATGCGGAGCCTGGGAAGGCCCTCGGTCTCCCGCAGGTCCTCGTACGACGGCCCCTCCCCGCCGCGGGAGGCGCGCAGGCCCCACTGGCCGAGGAAGGTGGCGCGCTCGTCGAGCCAGGAGGCGTAGTCCGCGAGCTGGACGCCCTTGATCACCCGGGTGCCCCAGAACGGCGGGGTCGGGATCGGGTTGTCGATCGCCACGTCCGAGCGCGCGGGCATCGCGTCCGGCTCGGTGATCTCGAGACGGTTGGCGTTGGCGTGCACCCGGCGCTCGCGGCGGGCGGGCAGCGCGGCTCCCGGCGCGCCGGTCTTGATCGCGGCCACCGCGTCCATCAGCCGCAGGCCCTCGAAGGCGTCGCGGGCGTAGCGCACCTCGCCCTCGTAGACCTCGGCGAGATCCTGCTCGACGTACGCGCGGGTCAGCGCGGCGCCGCCGAGCAGCACCGGCCAGCGGGCGGCGAGCCCGCGCGCGTTCATCTCCTGGAGGTTCTCCTTCATCACCACCGTGGACTTCACCAGCAGCCCGGACATGCCGATGGCGTCCGCGCGGTGCTCCTCGGCGGCCTCCAGGATCGCCGTGATCGGCTGCTTGATGCCGATGTTGACGACGTTGTAGCCGTTGTTCGTCAGGATGATGTCGACGAGGTTCTTGCCGATGTCGTGCACGTCGCCCTTGACCGTGGCCAGCACGATCGTGGCCTTGCCGCTGGAGTCGGCCTTCTCCATGTGCGGCTCGAGGTAGGCCACCGCGGTCTTCATCACCTCGGCCGACTGGAGCACGAAGGGCAGCTGCATCTGGCCGGAGCCGAAGAGCTCGCCGACCGTCTTCATGCCCTCGAGCAGCACCTCGTTGACGATCGAGAGCGCCGGACGGGTCGTCAGCGCCTCGTCGAGGTCCGCTTCGAGCCCCTGCCGCTCGCCGTCCACGATGCGCGCCTGCAGCCGCTGCTCCAGCGGCATCGCGGCGAGTTCCTGCGCGCGGGTCTCCTTGGACGAGGCGGCCGAGACCCCCTCGAACAGGGCGAGCAGCCGGGTCAGCGGGTCGTAGTCCTCGGTGCGCCGGTCGTAGATGAGGTCGAGCGCCGCCTCGCGCCGCTCCTCGGGGATCCGGTTGATCGGCAGGATCTTCGAGGCGTGCACGATCGCGGAGTCGAGCCCGGCCTCCCGGCATTCGTGCAGGAAGACGGAGTTGAGCACCTGGCGCGCGGCCGGGTTGAGGCCGAAGGAGATGTTGGAAAGGCCGAGCGTGGTCTGCACGTCCGGGTGACGCCGCTTCAGCTCGCGGATCGCCCCGATCGTCTCAAGGCCGTCGCGCCGGGACTCCTCGAGGCCGCTGCCGATGGTGAAGGTGAGGCAGTCGACCAGGATCGCCGACTCGGGCACGCCCCAGTTCTCGGTGATGTCGGTGATCAGCCGCTCGGCGATGGCGACCTTGTGCTCGGCGGTGCGGGCCTGGCCCTGCTCGTCGATGGTCAGCGCGACCACGCCGGCGCCGTGCTCGGAGGCCAGCGTCATGATCCGGGCGAAGCGGGACTCGGGGCCGTCGCCGTCCTCGTAGTTCACCGAGTTCAGCACGGCGCGTCCGCCGAGGCACTCGAGCCCGGCCTGGAGCACCCCGGGCTCGGTCGAGTCGAGCACGATCGGCAGGGTGGAAGCCGTGGCGAAGCGGCCGGCGAGCACGCGCATGTCGGCCACGCCGTCCCGGCCGACATAGTCCACGCACAGGTCCAGCAGGTGCGCGCCGTCCCGGATCTGGGTGCGGGCGATCTCCACGCAGCCGTCCCAGTCCTCGGCGATCATCGCCTCGCGGAAGGCCTTGGAGCCGTTGGCGTTGGTGCGCTCGCCGATCGCCAGGTAGGAGGAGTCCTGCCGGAAGGCGACCGACTGGTAGAGCGAGGCGGCCGAGGGCTCGGGCTGCGGGTTGCGCGGCGGCGGGACCGTGCCGTGCACGCGCTCGACCAGCTGGCGCAGGTGCTCGGGCGTGGTGCCGCAGCAGCCGCCGACCAGGCTCAGGCCGAAGTCCGCGATGAAGGTCTCCTGCGCGGAGACGAACTGCTCCGGGGTGAGCGGGTAGTAGGAGCCGTCCTTGGTGAGCACCGGCAGACCCGCGTTGGGCATGCAGGCGATGCCGATCTGCGCGCACTTGGCCAGGTGTCGCACGTGCTCGGTCATCAGGTCCGGGCCGGTGCCGCAGTTGAGCCCGATGATGTCGATGCCGAGCGGCTCGAGCGCGGTGAGCGCCGCGCCGATCTCCGAGCCGATCAGCATCACGCCGGTGGTCTCGAACGTGACCTCGACGATCAGCGGGAGGTCGGCCCCGGCGGCGGCCATCGCCCGCTTGGCCCCGACCACCGCGGCCTTGGCCTGCAGCAGGTCCTGGCTGGTCTCCACCAGTACCGCGTCCACGCCGCCGGAGATCATGCCCTCGACCTGCGCCTGGTAGCCGTCGCGCACCGTGGCGTAGGGCATGTGGCCGAGCGAGGGCAGCTTGGTGCCGCCGCCCGCCGAGCCGAGCACCCAGCGCGGCCGCTCCGGGGTCGCGAAGGCGTCCGCGGACGCGCGGGCGATGCTCGTCGCGGCCTCGGCGAGTTCGAAGATCCGGCCCTCCAGGCCGTACTCGCCCAGCGCGCTCCGGTTCGTGCCGAAGGTGTTGGTCTCCACGCAGTCCACGCCGGCCGCGAAGTACGCGTCGTGGATCGAGCGGATCACGTCCGGGCGCGAGACGCTGAGGATCTCGTTGCACCCCTCGTGTCCCTGGAAGTCCTCCAAGGTCAAATCGACACCCTGGAGCATGGAGCCCATGGCTCCGTCCGCGATGACGACACGCTCGGAGAGCGCCTGGCGGAGCGATGCGGCGCGGCTGCTGCTCATCACTGACCCTTCGGTTCGGCAGGGAACGCGGGGAAACCCGCTTACGCTCTAAGCGTACCGACCGGCTGTGACACGTCGGTCTTGTGTCCACAGGGCGTAGGCTGGGCATGCGCTTAGGGGCGGGTGGGCCGGGTGCCTTCCCGCCACGACCGACGACGACGAGGAGGCACGGTTGATCGAGCTCGAGGAACTGCCCGAGCTGGTCGACCCGGTGATGATCGCGGCCTTCGAGGGTTGGAACGACGCCGCGGACGCGGCCTCGAACGCCGTGCGTCATCTGGCCGAGGTCCTCGACGCCGACCTGTTCGGCGCGATGGATGCCGAGGACTACTACGACTTCCAGGTCAACCGGCCGACGCTGGCGATCAACGAGGACGGCGAGCGCGAGATGGTCTGGCCGACCACCCGCTTCTCGGTGGCCCGGGTCCCGGTCGCCGGGCCCGCGGGCTCCGGCTCGGCGAAAGCCGACGGGGCCGGCGCCGAGGGCGAGGCCTCGGACGAGCAGGACGGCGAGCCGCGGGTCCGGGACGTGGTGCTGGTGCACGGCATCGAGCCCAACATGCGCTGGCAGTCCTTCTCCGAGGAGCTGTTCGACCTGGCCAGGGACCTCGGTGTGAGCACGGTGGTGGTACTCGGCGCGCTGCTCGCCGACGTCCCGCACACCCGTCCGGTACCGGTCAGCGGCTCGTCCGGGGACCCGGACCTGTGCGCGGCGCACGGCCTCGAGCTGCCGACGTACCAGGGCCCGACCGGGATCAACGGCGTGCTGCAGGAGCTGGCCAGGCAGGAGGAGATCCCGCTGGTCTCCTTCTGGGCCGCGGTGCCGCACTACGTGGCCCAGGCCCCGTGCCCGAAGGCGACGCTGGCGCTGATCCGGCGGCTGGAGGACCTGCTCGACCTGGCCATCCCGACGGGGGACCTGCCGCAGGAGGCCCAGGAATGGGAGTCCGGCGTGGACGAGCTCGCGGGCGAGGACTCGGAGGTCGCGGAGTACGTGCGCAGCCTCGAGGAGGCCAAGGACACCGCGGACCTGCCCGAGGCCAGCGGCGAGGCGATCGCCCTGGAGTTCGAGCGCTACCTGCGCCGGCACGAGCGTCGCCGAAGGGGCGGCGAGGACGGCGGCCCGGCGACGAGCCTCTGAGGCCGAGTGCCCGAGTGCCGACGGCCGGAATGCTAGACATCTTAGATAAATAGGCTCATACCACTTGTCCGGTTTCCCGCGTCGGCATGATCGATTCGGGCAACCGGACAGGTGGGCGAACACTCCCTCATGAGGTCTTGAAAGGATCTCAGGATTCGCCTTTATTTAAAAATGCCCCGCTGATACCCTTGCCGGGATTCTGATCATGGCGTCGCCGCAATCCGCTGGTGATTAAGCGTTCTCCCATATCACAGGCAGGCCGATGATGAATACAGCAGCCGAGATCGACGGTCCGGGAGACAGGGGCGGAGCGCCGGTGCGCACGTTGTCCATCGACCGGCTCGCACCGCTGGCTCCGAACGCCTGGCTGCGCTACGACGTGATCAGGCGGATGCTGCCGGCCGACGTCACGCGCGTGCTCGAGATCGGTTGCGGCCAGGGTGCCGTCGGGGCGCGGCTTGCAGCGCAATACCAGTATGTCGGCCTTGAACCGAATCCCGTCTCGTACAAGATCGCGAAGGACCGCCTCACGCTTCTCACCCGGGGCGAGATCCGCGAGGCTGAAGTCGAGTCGCTCGATCCCGCGGAGCGGTTCGACCTGGTGTGCGCGTTCGAAGTGCTCGAACACATCGAGGACGACGCGAGCGCGTTGAAGGAATGGGCCGGCAGGCTGAACCCGGGCGGATGGCTGATGCTGTCGGTTCCGGCGCACCAGCGAAAGTACGCGGCCTGGGACCAACTCGTCGGCCACTATCGCCGGTACGAGCCGACCGAGCTCGCCGAACTGGTCAAAACCATCGGTTTTCAGGACGTCGAGGTCCGCGAATACGGCGCGCCGCTGGGTTACGCGCTGGAGTTCGGCCGCAATGTCGTCGGCGGCCGCAGGCTGAAGAAGATGGGCGACGTCAGCATGGAGCAGCGCACCGGTGCTTCGGGAAGGCTGTTCCAGCCGAGCAGCGCGGCCCAATCCGCACTGACACGTTTCGGCACGGCCCCGTTCCGCTCCATGCAGCGCGTCTTTCCGCACGGCACCGGCCTCGTGTTGCGCGCGAAGCTTCCGGCCGAGAAGGCGTAGCCGCGACCCGTATCGCTGACGAAGCCCGGGGCCTGCCATGTGAGGCGGGCGCCGGGCTTCGTTCGCGGTGAGGGTTAGAGCGCGATCCCGAGCAGCGCGTCGAGGGCGCGGCTGGCGAGACCGGGGGCGCCGGGGTCGGCGACCACGTCGGGGTCGGTGCCGGCGAGGGCCGCCTCGGTCCACTCGTCCATGGCCTTGAGGGCGCCGGGGGCGTCCAGGTCGTCGGTGAGGCGCTCGCGCAGCGCGGCGAGGAGTGCGTCGGCGGACGGGGCGTCGGGACGGCTTACGGCCTCGCGCCAGCGGGCCAGGCGCGCCTCGGCCTGCTCGAGGTCCTCGGCGTGCCACTCCCAGTCGTTCCGGTAGTGGTGGGCGAGCAGCGCCAGCCGGATCGCGGCCGGCTCGCGGCCCTCGGCGCGCAGCTTGGAGACGAAGACGAGATTGCCCCGGGACTTCGACATCTTCTCGCCGTCGAGGCCGACCATGCCCGCGTGCACGTAGGTGTGCGCGAAGGGGCGCTCGCCGGTGACGACCTGGGCCTCGGCCGCGCCCATCTCGTGGTGCGGGAACGCCAGGTCGCTGCCGCCGCCCTGCACGTCGATGCCCGCGCCGAGGTACTCCAGCGCGATCGCGGCGCACTCGATGTGCCAGCCCGGCCTGCCCTTGCCGAGCGGGGTCTCCCAGGCCGGCTCGCCGGGGCGCTCGGCCTGCCAGAGCAGGCAGTCCAGCGGGTGCCGCTTGCCCGGGCGCTCCGGGTCGCCGCCGCGCTCGCCGAAGATCTTCAAGCGCAGGTCCTCCGCGAGGCCCGAGACCTTGCCGAAGTCCGGCTCGGCGTGCACGTCGAAGTAGACGTCCTGATCGACGTGGTACGCGGCGCCCAGCTCGAGCAGCCGCCGCACCAGCGTGACGACCAGGTCGATGGACTCGACGGCGCCGATGTAGCGGTAGGGCGGCAGGATCCGCAGCGCGGTCATGTCCTCGCGGAACAGCGCGGTCTCGCGCATCGCGAGCACCTGCCAGTCGTCCTGGTCCCGCTCGGCCCGCTCCAGCAGCGGGTCGTCGACGTCCGTCACGTTCTGCACGTAGCGCACGTCGTAACCGGCATCCAGCCAGGCCCGCTGAACCAGGTCGAAGGCCAGGTAGGTGGCCGCGTGGCCGAGGTGGGTGGCGTCGTACGGGGTGATCCCGCAGACATAGATCCTGGCCGGGCCGTCCGCGGCGGGGCGGGCCGGCGTGGCGACGAGGCCGGCGGTCGAGGTGTCGTGCAGTCGCGGCACCTGCCCGTGTCCGGGCAGTTTCGGCAGGTGGGAAGTAGGCCAGGCATCCATGCCTCTAACTTACCCTGCGCCGGACGGGCTAGATCGGCGGCCAGGGAACGGGGCGCATCCTGCCGTCAGGGCCGGGCAGGACGCCCGCCGCCAGCAGCGCCTCGATGCGCGCGCGGAAGGCCGCGAGTTCGCGCCGGGTCAGCAGTTCGGCCAGCCGGGCCGCGAGCTGCTCGTCGCCGCGCAGCTTCTCCAGCTCGACCCGCTCCTCCGGCCTGAGTTCGCGGTCTGCGAAGCCCCACAGCAGGGTGCGCAGCTTGTCCTCGGTGTGGAAGGTCAGGCCGTGGTCGATGCCGAGGACCGTGCCGTCGGTCAGCGGAAGCAGGTGGCCGCCCTTACGGTCGGCGTTGTTGACCACGGCGTCGAACAGCGCGATCCGGCGCAGCTGCGCGTCATCGTGGTGGGCGAGCACGCCGTCCGAGCCGTCCGAAAGCTGCACGGCGAGGATCGGGCACCACTGCCCGGCGTCCGCGGATCGCAGATCCTTGAGCACGGTGACGGCCGCCGACAGATTCGTCTCTTCGATCCACTGCTGGCACATGCCGGGGCCGAAGGGTCCGTCGCGCTCGACGGTGCGCGGGACGATGTGCCACCCGGCCGCCTCGCTGACCGCGTAGGCCGCGAGCTCGCGCGCGGCGAGGGTGCCGTCCGGGAAGTCATGCAACGGCCGCTCCCCCGCGACCGGCTTGTACACGCAGGTCAGAGTCGAGCCGTCGAGTTCGACGCGGCAGTACAGCGTGGCGTTGGAGGCCTCGGTCAGCCGCCCCTCGACCGTCAGCTCGCCCTCGCGCAGCAGCTTCTCGACCACGTCCGACACGTCCGCCCCCTCGCCAAAGTCCACGGCCGCGCTCACACCGGCCGACGGCGGTAGCCGTTCTGCCGCGGACAGACGTGGCCCTCGGGGTCCAGCGGCAGGCCGCACAGCGGGCAGGGCGGGCGTCCGGCGGCGACCACGGCGTCGGCCCTGGCGGCGAAGGCGCGGGCCTGGCCGCCGGTGATGTAGACGCGCAGCGCGTCCGGCGCCTCGGCGAACAGGTCGTCGGACAGCGGCTCGGCGGCGTCCTCGACGTCGGTGATGGCCCCGGCCTCGATCACGATCCGGGAGTGCGACTCGTCCCAGGCCAGCGCCAGCGAGCCGACCCGGAACTCCTCCAGGATCGGCTGCTCGAGCGGCGCGGTGTCGGACAGGCCCGCGGGCACCGCCTCGGGGATGCCGGAGACCGCCCCGGTGCGCCGCACGATCTCGTCGAGCAGCTCGCCGAGCCTTGTGGCGAGCAGCGAGACCTGCTCCTTCTCCATCGCCACCGAGGTCACCCGGGAGCCCGAGCGGGCCTGCAGGTAGAAGGATCGGCTGCCCGGCTCGCCGACCGTGCCGGCGACGAACCGCTCCGGCGGGTCGTAGACGAACAACTGCCTAGGCACAGGTACCGGACCTCCCAAACGTCCTCGAAGTACAGCGGCGGCTGGGCTTCGTAGGCTTACCGTACAACGGATCTACGCCCCTAGGCCCCGGAGCCGCCGCCGACCGGCGCGTCTCCGACCTCGCCCGCCTGCGCCGCGGGCTCGGCCTTGCGGATCAGGGCGCTCACATCGCCGCCGATGTCGTTGAGCCGCAGCATGGTCGGCCGGGTGCCGTGGTAGCGGATCACGGTGAGCGAGCAGGGATCGACGTTGATCCGTTGAAAAAGGTCCAGGTGAAGGCCGAGCGCGTCGGCCGCGATCGCCTTGATGACGTCGCCGTGCGACACGACGGCGTACGCGGCCTGCTCGCCGAGCTTGGCGTTCCACGCGCGCACCGCCGCGACCGCCCGGGCGGACAGGGCGGCCAGCGCCTCGCCGTCCGGGAACGCGGCGGCCGCCGGGTGCGCCTGGACGGTGCGCCACAACGGCTCCTCGGCCAGCGAGGAGAGCGTGCGTCCCGACCAGGTGCCGTAGTCGCATTCGGTGAAGCGCTCGTCCACCTCGAACAGGGTCTCGTCGCGCCCGGCGACCAGCCGCTCCGCGGTCTGCCTGGTTCGCTCGAGCGGGCTGGCGACGACCGCGTCGAGGTGCACCGGCATCAGCCGCGCGGCGAGCTCGACCGCCTGCGCCTCGCCGCGCTCGTCGAGGTTCACCCCGGGCGTGCGTCCGGCCAGCACTCCGGCGGTGTTCGCGGTGCTGCGGCCGTGTCGAATGAGCAGGACTGTGGTCATCGGACCAAGCCTACGCCTGGAGGCCGCGCAGCCGGGCCGCCGTGCCGAGCGCGGCGAGCCGGTCTTCGAGGCTCGCGGCGAAGGGGCTGAGCGAGAGGGTGGTGACGCCCGCCGCCTCGAACTCGGCGAGCCGCCGGCCGATCCGCTCCGGCGAGCCGAGCAGGCAGGTGGCGTCGACGAACTCGAGCGGGACCGCGGCGGCGGCGTCGCGGTGCTGGCGGGCCAGGTAGAGCTCCTGGACCTTGGCCGCTTCCTTCTCGAAGCCCATCCGGCAGGCGAGCTGGTTGTAGAAGTTCTGCTCGCGGCTGCCCATCCCGCCGATGTAGAGCGCGGCGTACCAGCGCACGAGTTCGGCGGCGCGTTCCACGTCCTCGTCCACGACGATCGGGACGGTGGGCACGACGTCGAACCCTTCCATGGTCTTGCCGGCCTTCTCGCGGCCGACCTTGATCGCGGCGAGCTGCTCCTCGGCGAACCGCGGGCTGTAGAAGACGGCGAGCCAGCCGTCGGCGATCTCGCCGGTGAGTTCGAGGTTCTTCGGCCCGACGGCGGCGAGGTAGACGGGGATGTGCTCGCGCACCGGATGCACCGTCAGCTGGATCCGCTTGCCGGGGCCGTCGGGCAGCGGCAGTTCGAAGTGCTTGCCGTGGTACTCGAGCTTCTTCCGGCTCAGGGCGAGGTTCACGATGTCGACGTACTCGCGGGTGCGGCCGAGCGGGGCGGCGAAGCGCACGCCGTGCCAGCCCTCGGAGACCTGCGGTCCCGAGACGCCGAGGCCGAGCCGGAAGCGGCCGCCGGACAGCGAGTCGAGGGTGGCGGCGGTCATCGCGGTCATCGCGGGGGTGCGCGCCGGGATCTGGAAGACGGCCGAGCCGACGTCGATCCGCTCGGTCTGCGCGGCGACCCAGGAAAGCACCGTGGCCGCGTCGGATCCGTAGGCCTCGGCGGCCCAGCAGACCGCGTAGCCGAGACGGTCGGCTTCGCGGGCCAGGGCCAGGTTGTCGGCGTCGTTGCCGGCGCCCCAGTACCCGAGGTTCACACCCAGCTTCATTGAGGGGGTCCTTACTGTCACCGGTTCGTGCAGAGTCGTGCCACCAACCCTACTTGTAGGTAACTTGTGAAGGAAGCGCCGTGGCGCGGGCGGCGAACGTCCATCCAGATGTAGGCCGAACGGGTGTGCGCGTTCCGACGCCGCCTTCGGACGAGTGACAGCCCCTTCACCTGTCGGCGCTGCCCGGTAGATTGCCTGGCATGGAGCAACGGCATCTGGGGCACACCGGGCTGCGCGTGTCCCGACTCGGTCTGGGCACGATGGGCTGGGGCCGCGACACGGACGAGGGCGAGGCGGCCGACCTGCTCAAGGCGTACCTGGACGCCGGCGGCAATCTGCTGGACACGGCGGACGTCTACGGCGAGGGCGAGGCGGAGGCGCTGCTCGGGCGGCTGCTCGAGGGCATCAGGGACGAGATCGTCATCGCCACGAAGGCGGTCTCTGTGCCGCACAGCGACCGGCGCTTCGACGCCTCGCGGCGGCACCTGCTCGCGGCTCTCGACGCCTCGCTGGAGCGGCTCGGCACGGACTACGTGGACGTCTGGCAGCTGCACGCGTACGACAACCGCACGCCGATGGAGGAGACGCTCGCCGCGCTCGACACGGCGGTGCACTCCGGCAAGGCGCGGTACGTCGGCGTGGCCAACTACTCGGGCTGGCAGCTGGCCGCGTCGGCCGCGTGGCAGAAGGCGGTGCCAGGACGCGCGCCGATCGCCTCGGTGCAGATGGAGTATTCGCTGCTGCAGCGCGGCGTCGAACGCGAGGTCGGCCCGGCGGCCGAGGCCCTCGGCGTCGGCCTGCTGCCCTGGTCGCCGCTCGGCCGCGGCGTCCTGACCGGCAAGTACCGGATGGGCACGCCCTCGGACTCGCGCGCCGCCTCCGACCGCTTCGCGGGCTTCGTGCAGCCCTACCTGAACGAAAGCTCCCGGCGGATCGTGGACGCGGTGGCGACCGCCTCGGACGGCCTCGGCGTGGCGCCGCTGGAGGTCGCGCTCGCCTGGGTGCGCGACCGGCCCGGGGTGGTGGCGCCGATCGTCGGCGCGCGCACCCCGGCGCAGCTGCGCGGGGCGCTGGCCGCGGAGGAACTGACGCTGCCCCGGGAGATCGGGTCCGCGCTCGACGACGTGTCGGAGCCCGCGATGGACTACCCGGATCACGGCTGGAACAGAGGTTAGACGGTAATGGTGCGGGACATGGGCGGGGTGGGCGACGTGGCGCAATCGCAGGATGCGGAGACGGGTTCGGCCGAGCAGGACTCGGCGGCGGCGCGGCAGCGGGCGGCGAAGATCGCGGCGCAGCGCGCGGCGGCGGACGCGGCGATCGCGGCGGTGGCCGGCGGAAAACAGGCCCTCACAGCGATGACCTCGGCGTCGTCGGCGGCGGCGAAGGCGGCCAGGGTCGTCGAAAGCAAGCGGATCGCGGAACGCGCGGCGCTGGCGGCCGAGGAGCTGGCGGCGCAGAATCCGCCGGAGGAGAACGCGGAGCCGGCCGAGTCGAGTGAGAGCGTCGAGCCGAACGAGATCGCCGAGTCGGCAGGGGTCGTCGAAGCGGCAGAGTTCGTCGAAGCGGTGCCGGAAGCCGTCGAGGACGCGGCGGAGGTTGAACCAGAGGTCGAAGTCGTCGACGAGGTGGCCGACGAGCCGGAGGCGTTCGAGCCGGTGGCCGAGCCCGAGTCGGCGCCCGAACCGCCGCGGGTGCGGGTACCTCGGCGTCGGCCGGCTCCGGCTCGCGTCGCGCAGGTCAATACGGAGCCGCCGGTTTTCGACGAGGGCGTCACGCGCTGGCTCGCCGCCGAGGGCGCTCCCCCGGCCTTCGCGCACCAGCTGCGTGCGGAGTTCGGCGAGGGCGAGGAGGCTTCGGCGCGGCTCGGCGAGAATCCCTGGCTGGTGCTCGAACTGTCCGGCGTCCAGCCCGCGGCGGCCGACAACCTCGCTCGCGAACTGCTGGGCCTCGACTCGCGGGAGAAGCTGGTCGCCGATCCGCGCCGTAGCCGCTCGCTCGTCAGTGCCCTGCTGCGGCGGGCCGCGCGGCTCGGGCACACGGCGGTGAGCGCCGAATCCGTGGCGCGGGACCTCGGCGGGCTCGGCGTGCCGGATGCGGCGGGCGCGATCGCCGACGCGGTGGAGGTCGGGACCGCGCTCGTGTTCGCGGACCGGCTCGCGCTGGCGGCCAACGCGGCGAGCGCGCAGGCGGAGTCCGGCGGCGCGGACGCGGCGGAGTTCGAGGCCGTGGACAGTGCGGACGACGACGATCCGGCGAGCATGCTGACCAGCCCGTACACGCTGCTGGCGCTCGATGAGTGGGCCTTCCTGGAGCAGTCGGCCGCCGAGGCGGTGCAGCGGCTGCTGGCCACCGCCACGCCGGTCGAGCCGGCAGCGGAATTCGACGCCGCGAGCGTCGCAGGCGGCTCGGACGCGGCGGAGGCCGAGCGGATCGCACGGGTGGTCGGCGAGGTCGCGGCCAACGGTCTGACTCTGGTGACCGGTGGATTGGTGGCACTGCCCGGCCAGCTGGCGGCGGCGTTCCCCGGCGCGGTGCTGGCGAGTCCGAGTCCCGCCGGGCTGCGCGCGCTGGCCGAGGCCGGGTACGAGGCGGTCGATCTCAGGACGCTGAACGAGGACACCGAGCGCTACGAGGAGGCCGCGGTCGTGGTGATCGCGGACGCCCAGCTCGTGCCGCTGGAACTCGGCGTCGACCTGCTGGACCTGCTGCCGGACAACACGCACCTTGTTCTGAGCGGCGACCCGGCCGCGCTGCCGGCGACCGGTCCGGGAAGGCTGCTGCGCGACCTGTTCGAGATCGACGATCCGGAGTTCGGCGGCGCGGTGCCGCGGGTCGAGCTCAAGCGGCGGCCGTTCGGACCGCTGTCAGCGCTGGTGGACGCGGTGCGCTACGGCGGGCTGCCGCCGATGGAGATCCTCGGCGACGGACAGTCGAACGAGGTGAAGATCATCCCGGTGCGCGATCCGGCCGAGACCCGGCTGCGCACCGTGCAGCTCGTGGCGGACTCGATCCCGCGCGCGCTCGGCTTCTCGGGCACGCAGGTGCAGGCGATCGCGGTGCGCGAGCAGGGCCCGGCGGGAGCCGAGGATCTCAACGCGGCTCTGAAGGAGCGGCTGAACCCGGGGCCGGGCACCTGCGGGCCCTTCGACGCCGGGGACCGGGTGATCGTGCGCGAGGGCGGCCGGCTCGTGGAGCTCGGGCTGCTCGGCGGCGAGACCGGGACCGTCGTCGAGGCGGACGCGGACGGCGTGTCGGTGCGCTTCGACCCGCCGTGGATCGCGCCGGACGAGGATGACGGCGGCGCTGGCGGCGAGAGTGCTGAGGACGCGGCAAACGGCGGCGGAGGCGCAACGGCAGCTGGCGGTCCGGTGCGTCTCGCGCCGGCACAGGCTCGGGCCCTGCGGCACGCGTGGGTGCTGACGCTGCGCGAGGCCCAGGGCGGACGCTGGCCCGCGGTCGTCGCCGTGCTGGACGGCGGCTCGGCCTCGGCGCTGACCAGGTCGGCGATCATTGGGGCGTTCGCGCCCGCCGCCCAGCACCTCTCGGTCGTGCACGGCGCGGGGCCCGCGCTGGCCGAGGCGGTGGAGGCGCGACCGCATACGCCGTGCCGCACCCGACTCGCCCAAGCGCTGCGCGGCTGACGGCACGATGGCCGCGAACGACACCGACATACGCCCCGTCACCTGGCAGGACGGCGCGGTCCGGATCATCGACCAGACCGCGCTGCCCGGTCGGCTGACGTACCTCGAGCTGCGGACGGTCGCGGAGCTGATCGGCGCGATCCAGCGGCTCGCCGTGCGCGGAGCCCCGGCGCTCGGCGTGGCCGGGGCGTACGGCGTCGCGCTGGCGCTGCTCACGGACGACCGCGCCTCGATCCCGGCGCTGCGCGCGGCCCGGCCGACGGCGGTCAACCTGGCCGCCGGGGTCGATCGTGCGTCGGCGCGGATCGCGGACGGGTTCGAGGCCGTGCTCGCCGAGGCGCACGCGGTCCTCGACGAGGATCTGCGGGCGAATCGGCGGCTCTCGGAGCTCGGCGCCGACTGGCTGTTGCGGCGGCGGAGCGGACGCGCTGAAGGCGACGCGGAGCCGAGGCCGCTGCGGCTGCTCACGCACTGCAACGCGGGAGCGCTCGCGACCGCCGGCTGGGGAACGGCGCTCGGCGTCGTGCGCGAGTTGCATGCGCGCGGCCTGGTAGAGGTCGTCTACGTCGATGAGACGCGGCCGCTGCTCCAGGGCTCGCGGCTGACGGCGTGGGAGCTCGCGCGCCTCGGCATCCCTCACCTCGTGCAGGCGGACGGCGCCGCCGCGGGCACGATCGTCTCAGGCTCCGTAGACGCGGCGATCGTCGGCGCGGACCGCATCGCCGCGAACGGGGACACGGCCAACAAAGTCGGCACCCTCGGCGTGGCGCTGGCCTGCGCGCACGCGGACGTCCCGTTCCTCGTCGCGGCCCCGACCAGCACCGTCGATCTGAGCACGGCCTCGGGCGCGGACATCCACGTCGAGCTGCGCGACGAGGCTGAGGTGCTCGGCTGGTCCGGCCTGGCCGGGCAGCTGGCGCCGCCGGAGTCGCGCGGGCACAACCCGGCCTTCGACGTCACCCCGGCCGGGCTGGTCAGCGCACTGACAACGGAGCGAGGCGTGGTCGAGATTGGCCGAGGCGAGCTGCCGGGAACGCTCTGGGGAACCCGGGGCTAGAGGAGCGTCTCCTCGGCCTCGAGCTCCTCTTCGTCCTCTTCCTCTTCTTCGTCCTCTTCGACTTCCTCGTCGATGACGTCGTCGCGGTAGAGCACCAGCTCGGCGTCCACCTCGGAGAACGGGTCGTCGTGCCAGCCGACCACGCCCTCCGGGTCGGCGGCCACGACCCACATCGTGGAGTCGCCGGGCTGCAGGCCGAGCTCCTCGGCGCGGTAGGCGATCTCGTCGGCGTCGTAGGCGTCGAAGATGTCGAGCAGGGCGCTGCGGGTGGTCGCCGTCTCCGGGTCCACGCCCTCGGCGGCGGTGCGGGCCGCGGCGGCCAGCGCGTCCGGGTCGGCGACCAGGTAGTCGCGGCGGATGAAGACGGACAGCGCCTCGACCTCGTCCGGGCCGTCGTAGTTCGGCTGCGGGTCGGCCATCACCTCGAAGGGGGTGACCTCGTCGTGCACGGCGTAGAGCAGCTCGTCGTACCCCTCGGCCGCCGCCGCGAGCGCGTCGAAAGCCTCCAGCACAGCCGGATCGAGTTCGTCGACCCGCGACTCCACCGCCCGCAGGTGCGCGTCGATGGCGGACTTGAGCGCCTCCGCGGCCTGGCGCACCTCGGCCGGGGTGGCGGGGGGCAGCGCGACGGGGGGCGTGATGAGCGACGGCTGTGTGACGGACGACGACGTCTCAGGCATGGGATGACGGTATCCGAACGGCATGCCTGTTGGCACCTCGAATGGCGGGCGGACGAGGGGCGGTAACCCGCCCGCTTCGGCCGCCGACCCCCCGCCCACCTCCGCGCTGTGCCATCCGGCTGCGGACCGAGGGCGCGCGACCTGGGCCGCGGCCACCGCGCCGACCCCGGCCACGGGCCCGGCGAAATGGGAGATTACGCTGCTGTTCGGAAAATGTTCCGGCCGACCAACCCGCCCTCAAACGCCCCGAGGATGTCCGTCATGACCGAGACCGCCGCGGTCCCCGCCGTCACCTTCGGCTCCCGTCCGTTCCTACTCAAGTTCTACGTCGTGCTCGCCTGGATCACCGGCACCACGATCACCATCCTCGAGCTCGTCGCGCTGCCGCTGACCTGGTGGGCGCACTCGCCGGGGCTCGGCGACGTGATCGGCCTGATCCACGGCATGGGCCTGTACCCGCTCTACGTGATCACCTGCCTGATGGTCGCCTTCGCCTACCGGGTCTCGATCCCGCACATGGCCGCGATGGCGCTGGCCGGGCTGCTGCCCTTCGCCTCCCCGGCGGTCGCGATCTGGACTCTGCACCACATCGACAAGCGCGAGGCCGAGAAGGCCGCCGAGTCCGCGGCGAAGGCGGAGCGGATCGCGAAGAAGAAGGCGGCCAGGAAGGCCGCCGCCGCCGGGACCTTGCCCGCGCAGGCCCAGGAGGAGTCCGAGGCGCTGCCCTCCGCCTGAGCGGGCGGCGGGACGCGACCCCGGTGGGATAGGCATATCGGACAGGGCGGATACTGGCAGTCGTGTCGAGCACCGAAGCACCCACCGTCGAGCCCTCGGTTGAGGACGGCCCCGAGGACACGCCGCGGGCCGCCCCGCGACTCACCCCGCAGGACCTGCGCACCCCGCGCTGGGTCGGGGCGCACGTCGGAATCCTGGTGCTGATGGTCGCCTTCGTTCTGCTCGGCCGCTGGCAGTGGGACGTCGGGCACAAGGTGGCGCCGCTGACGACCGCCGAACTCCAGGCCTGGCACACGCCCGAGTCGGCGGCCTCCCTGATCACCGCCGCGGACGGGCTCGACGGAACCAAGGTCGGGCAGGCGGTCGAGGCGACCGGGACGTACGACTCGACCCGGCAGTTGCTCGTGCCGGGCCGGATTCTGAACGGGCACAAGGGCTACTACGTCCTCGCGCCGCTGGTCACCTCGTCCGACGAGGCGATCCTCGTCAACCGGGGCTTCATCGCGGATTCGGGCTCCGCGGAGCCGAAGGTCCCGGCGGCGCCCAAGGGCCGGGTCACGATCACCGGCTGGGCCGCCGAACCCGAGTCGACCACCGGCGAGGTCAACGACAACGGGATCGCCGAGGCGCAGACCACCGGGAACGCCACGTCGGCCAACGAGATCCAGTACATCTCCCCCGCCGAGCTCGTCAACCAGTGGCCGTACCATCTGAACGACGGCTACGTCACGGCCACCGACTCCGCCTCGCTCTCCGGCGGACTGCAACTCGTCCCCGGGCCGCTGCCGATCCACGGCACCAGCTGGGACCTGCTCAACATCGGCTACGCCTTCCAATGGTGGCTGTTCATCGTCATCCTCGGCTCCTGGTACGTCATCCACCTGCGCCGCGAACTGCGCGGTGTGCCGATCGGCGCGGAGGATGACGACGAGGACGAGGACGACGAAGAGGACTGACGGTTCGCGCTACGCGGTGAGCAGCCGGCCGAAGCGGCGGGCGGCGATCGCCAGCCCGACCACGGCGAGCACTGCCAGGTAGAGCGCCCGCAGCAGCAAGCTCGGCTCGACCACTCCCAGCATCAGCCCTCGAATGATCTCGATGCCCTGGAAGAGCGGCGTCGCCTCCACGAACAGCTGCAGCCCGCGCGGGTAGACGCCGAGCGGGAAGAAGGTCGTGGAGAACAGGAACATCGGGATCATCAGCAGATTGACGGCCTCGAAGTCCTGCCAGGACTTCATGTACGTCGCGATCGCCATGCCGAGCCCGGCGAAGCCGAGGCTGACCAGCAGCGCGGCCGGGATCGCCAGCACCGCCCAGGGCGAGTGCAGCACGCCGAAGCACGAGACGACGGCGGTGAAGGCCACCGCGTACATGCCGCCGCGGATCAGGCACCAGACCAGCTCGCCGAGCGCGATGTCCTGCGGGGTGAGCGGGGTGGCCAGCACCGCGTCGTAGACCTTGGCGTACTTGAGCCGGAAGAAGATGCCGAAGGTCGCGTCGTACATGGCGCCGTTCATCGCGGCGGTGGCCAGCAGCGCGGGAGCGACGAAGTCCACGTACCCGACCTGCGTGCCCGCGGGTCCGATCACGTCCGGGATCAGCTTGCCGAGGCCGACGCCGAGCGAGAGCAGGTAGAAGACCGGCTCGAACGCCCCGCTGACCAGCAGCAGCCACATCCGCCGGTAGGCCACCATGTTCCGCTCCACGAGGTGCGCGGAGCGGCGGGTGCTGAAGGCGCCGGGCAGCCGGGGCGCGACGCGCGGCTGGAGGGCGAGCGAGGGGGTGGTCACGTTCTACTCCGGGCTCTGTGCGACGGTCAGCGGTTGAGGTACAGGCGGGCGCGGAAGTTGCGCCGGGCCAGCCAGTAGGCCAGCGCGAGGGCGGCCAGCAGATAGCCGACGTGGATCAGCGCGGAGCCGGCGTCCACCGTGCCGAGCGTCAGTTCCCTGCTGAGCGCCACGCCGTGCCACAGCGGAGTGGCGAAGGCGATGGGCTGCATCCAGCCCGGCAGCTGCTGCAACGGGAAGAAGGTCCCGGAGAACAGCGACAGCGGCGTCATCACGAAGCGGAACACGAGGTTGAGCCCCTGGTCGGTGTCCAGAGTGACGCTGAAGGCCATCATCGCGAAGAGGAAGACCGCGCCGGTGAGCAGCACCACCGGCAGCGCGAGCAGCCCCCAGGCCGAGTGCACGGTGCCGAAGCCGGCCATCGAGCAGAAGAAGACCAGGGCCAGGCAGAAGATGCGCATCAAACCCTGCATCGCGGTGCCGAGCATCACGTCCTCGGGGCGCTGCGGCGTGTTCACGGCGGCCCAGTAGTTGCCGTTCCACTTGAGGCTGCCGAGCACGACGAAGGAGCCCTCGAAGATCCCGTTCTGCATCGCGGTCACGGCCAGCACACCGGGGGCGATGAAGGACAGGTAGCCCACCCCGCCCGGCAGGCTGTGGTTCTGGTCGATCAGGGTGCCGATGCCGACGCCCATCGCGGTCAGGTACATGACCGGGCCGAGGATCGCGGAGAGCACGGTGCCGCGCCAGGTGCGCCGGAACAGCGTCAGCCAGAAGCGGAACTGACGCCAGCTCAGCACCAGGCCGCCGGGGACCCGGCGGGAGCGCTCGGTCGCGGCGGCGTCGGGGGTGAGGATCTGCGTGCTCATCGTCAGTCCACCAGCGTCCGGCCGGTCAGGTGCAGGAAGACGTCCTCGAGCGAGGAACGCCGCACCAGCGCGGTCATCGGTTCAAGGCCGCGTCCCCGGGCCCCGACGAGCGCGGCCTCGCCGTCCTCGGCGTAGACGAGGACTCGATCGGGCAGCAGCTCGAGCCGCTGGCCGATGCCCTCGAGCTTCTCCGCGGCCTGCTCCTGCTCGCCGAGCGGGAAGCGCAGTTCGAGCACCTCGCGGGTGGCGTATTGCTCGATCAGCTCGCGCGGGGTGCCCTCGGCGGCGATCCGGCCCTTGTCCATCACCACGAGGCGGTCGCACAGCTGCTCGGCCTCGTCCATGTAGTGCGTGGTCAGGATCAGCGTGACGCCCTGCTGCTTGAGCCGGTACAGCCGGTCCCAGACCACATGCCTGGCCTGCGGATCGAGGCCGGTGGTCGGCTCGTCCAGGATGAGGATCTCCGGATCGTTGATCAGCGCGCGGGCGATCGTCAGCCGCCGTTTCATGCCGCCGGAGAGCGAATCGACCTTCTCCTTCGCCCGATCGCCGAGCTGCACGAACTCGAGCAGCCGCTCGGCGCGCTCGCGGATGATCGAACGCGGCAGGCCGAAGTAGCGGCCGTAGACGTGCAGGTTGTCGCGTACCCGCATCTCCAGGTCGAGCGAGTCCTCCTGCGGGACCACGCCGAGCCTGGCCCTGATCTGCGGGCCCTGGCCGTTCGGCTCCATGCCGAACAGGCTCAGGTGGCCGCCGCTGACCGGGGAGACGCAGCCGATCATCCGCATGGTGGTGGATTTTCCGGCCCCGTTCGGGCCGAGGAAGCCGAACACCTCGCCACGCCGGACCTCGAAATCGATCCCGGCGACCGCGGTGAACTCCGCGCCCTGCTTCTTTGCGAAGGTTTTGACCAGGCCTTCGGCCCTGATAAGAACTTCGGGGGAGGATGTGGTCTCGGACACGCCACCGACGCTACCGGGGACGACCGACACTTCTCGACCCATTATCCTTGGAGCTGCGGTTTTCGCCGGGCTCCCTCAGGCTGGCTTCACGTGCCGCTGTTACTTTGCCAGCCCACCGCAAGAGAGATGGACTAGAGGCTCATGCTCCTTACCGAGCGGATTCCCACCTCAGATCCGGTACCCGCGGCCGACGACGTCGAACCCACCCAGCGGGTGGATGTCACGGTCGTGCTGCCTTGCTACAACGAGCAGGACCACGTCCTGCTGGAAATAGCGCGGATCTCCGAGGCACTCGACGCGAGCGAGTTCAGCTATGAACTGCTCGTGATCGATGACGCGTCGACCGACAACACCCTCGAGGTGCTGCAGAAGGCGCAGGCGGACTACCCGCACATGCGGCTCGAGCCGTTCCAGCGCAATGGCGGCACCGGCACCGTCCGACGGATCGGTACGCAGATCGCGCACGGCGAGATCGTCGTGTGGACCGACGCCGACATGAGCTACCCGAACGAGCGTATCCCGGAGATGGTGCGCCACCTCAAGGACAACCCGCGGATCGACCAGATCGTCGGCGCGCGGACCTCCGAGGAGGGCACCCACAAGATTCTCCGGGTGCCGGCGAAGTGGGTCATCCGGAAGATCGCCGAGCGGCTGATCAACCAGAAGATCCCGGACCTCAACTCCGGCATGCGGGCGATGCGCCGCGAGGTGGCCAAGCCGTACCTGCGGCTGCTGCCCCCCGGGTTCTCCTGCGTCACCACGATCACCATGGCGTTCCTGGCGAACCAGCACGACATCTACTACATGCCCATCGATTACTCGAAGCGGGCCGGTAAGTCGAAGTTCAAGTTCATGAAGGACGCCTACCGCTACATCCTCCAGGTGCTGCGGATGGTGATGTACTTCAACCCGATCAAGGTTCTGCTGCCGCCGGCGCTGTGGCTGATCGGGATCGGCGTCGTCAAGGGCGTCTACGACTTGGCGGCGCACCCGTTCCGGGTCGCCGACGACACGATCCTGCTGTTCCTCAGCGGACTGATCATCGGCTCGCTGGCCCTGCTCGCGGACCTCATCGTCCGCTCGCGCGGCGACTCGTAGCGGGACCGTCGGCGCCGAGCCGACGACGAAGGGCTGGTGGCCCCGGGATCTCCCGGGGCCACCAGCCCTTTTTCAACTCGCGATGAGCTCTATGCGGGAGGGCTCGGTTACGGCAGGTTCCAGTCCTGGTTGCTCGTTCCGCCGCAGGACCAGATCTGAACCTGGGTACCGGATCCGCCATAGCCGGTGTCGTCGAGACACTTGCCCGACTCGGGGTTGAGCAACGCGCCGTCGGACTGCGGTTCCCAGACCTGGGCGCCGGTGCCGTTGCACGTATAGAGGTCCACCGCGGTTCCGTTGGCGGTGCCCGCGGCGTCCACGTCCAGGCACATGCCGAGGACTTGCAGGGTGTTGTTGGATGCCACAGTCCAGTTCTGCGCGCTGGTCCCGTTGCAGCCGTAGACCTGGACCGGGTTGTAGTCCGCGGTGCTCGCGCCGCGATCGTCCAAGCACAGACCCTCGTAGCCGGTGATCGGGCCGGTCCCGGTCGGCGGCGGAGTGGTACTGCCGCCGCCGATGCTGACCGAGTACG
>Ga0185299_10000686_pt1 | contig 82707 bp, 81 predicted proteins | sample PaiPotPPA55metaG_FD_128002 | JGI IMG/M metagenome (GOLD analysis project Ga0185299, IMG submission 128002) | Iron sulfur acid spring bacterial and archeal communities from Banff, Canada, to study Microbial Dark Matter (Phase II) - Paint Pots PPA... ...
AAGACAACGTGATGATTCCGATGGCACGCGGCGAAGGCGTTGTTAAGACTTCGAGCGTCCAGCACTACGGCACCGGGATGATTCACGCGATGAACGCCCGAACATTCCCTAAACACGGCTTCGCTGACGGCGGCATTGTCGGTGGCGGAGCAATGGAAGGCGCGGGGAAAGCGGGCGGCGGCACTTCGTCAGGTCGTCCCGTTCACGTGAACGTAATGAATAGCCACGAGGAGTTGGCCCAACACGTGCTTAATCATCCCGACGCAGAGCACAAGATCGTTAGCACGGTAAAGAAGAACCGTTATTCGCTCAGGGTATGAGGCTCGATTATACTACGATGGGCTCCTTGGCGTGCGCGGGGTTCACCGAAAATTTCACGAGCCGAGAGGCTAAGCCCCTAATGTTTTACTCGGTCTTTGGGTTGCTCTCCTCAGCCTTTATCAGTGTTATGGTCGGCTTAGCGAGATCAGGGAACTGCTTTTCAACGCACTCTTGCATCGAAAGCACAAATTCCGCGGTGCCCCACAGTGCCTCGTCAAGGTCGACGGATTCAACCTCGACAGACAGCTGCTCCCAGTTGCCATGAGCAAAATTATTTCGTACAGAGTCCCGGTGATTCTGAACATGATCGACGTACTTCTTCGGGTAGCCTGTGAAGATGCCTTTAGTCTTAAGGATCTTCACTAGATCCTCCCAAGTCACGCGGGAAAGCGGTTTGCCTGGTTCAACTAACTTAACCAGCTCCTTCACGGTAAATTCGGCGAAGCCTGAGAGCAATTCTAGGACCGTGGCTTTGACGAGGACCTTGCTCGACAAAGTTGTCCGCGAATAGAGATCGTTAGCCATGAACAGGGCATCAAGCTCGTGCTCCGCGAGTTGCTTGTTCTTTCCGAACTTGTCGAGGATACCGTTCAGAGAAAGAATCTGTCGCGCGTGGGCGTTATCCACCAAACGCGCAAATTGTTTTATGCTTTCCCACATCAGCCAAACTTGCGACAGAGGACCGGTCGAGTGAAAAAGGTCGATGTCTTCGATGGTCCATTCGCCGATAACGTCTGGGTCTAGATTCTCGTGCGTTTTCCATTTGATCTGGTTTGTGCCTTCTGTGGGATCTGCCTCGCTCATAACGCTGAGTATGGTCTCGGGTTACCTGAATTTGCGGCCAACGAGCGCAGAAACCGCCCGGCAGAACTTATCGAACGTATCGCCGCTCTTGGCCTGTGTGATGCTGATGGGTGATCCCGTGCGGTCCGGAAAGCCATTGATGCCTCCAGAGACGACCGCCTTGTCAGCGTAAACGATCTCCGCGCTCCAGCCGGTCCCGTCGCATACGCTGGGGTCCTCGTAGCGTTGTTGCCAGCACCACACGCCAAGGCCGTCAAGGGCGGCTCTGAACTCACGCCACCGGTCCGCGGAAGGGCTAATTTCTTCGGATACCAGTACCCGGTCTTCTCCCATATCGCGCATGGCCGGAAGGTGGGTGTAGGTCAGGCTCCCATTCTCCAGTTTCACGCCATAGGACGGACCAAAGTAGCCACCGATGCTGATGTGAAGCCGCTCTGGTAAAGTATCGGCGCAGGATTTTTTCATGAATTTATGACTCCCGTTATGAAACTGGGAGGCGGACAATAGCAATCGAATCATAAGTTGCTGGGAGAGAGAAGTTTAAGCGGGCAAAGGGAATCGAACCCTCATAGCCAGCTTGGAAGGCTGGAGCTTTACCATTAAGCTATGCCCGCGTTTTCGGGAGAAGACGTAATGATGGGGCAGTTTTGGGAAATCTCAACCGCGAAATGATCCGCCTCCGCCAAGATTACGGCGCGACCGGCTACGAATCTCAACCGCGAATGGACACGAATGCATGCGAACGAGGGGGGCAATAGAGTGAGTCGGCGCGTGGAGACGTTCCCGGGAGGCGCCTGCTAGTCATGCGATAGAGCTGAATAGGGGTAAAGCGCCTCCCCTCCAGGGCGTTGGGCTGCTTCGAGTCGTCCTTAATTCGCAGCCTGTCGCGCCGTAGGCTTGGCGGAGGCGGATCTATTCGCGTGCATTCGCGGTTGAGATTTGGTTTGTGGTAGACTCCCGCGTACTTGGATACGCCATTCGACAACGAGATTGACGAGTTTATCCTGTTTTTGGCGACGGAACGGGGGTTATCGGACAATTATCAGGTATCAACCAGGCGCTCTTTAGAGGAGTTCGCGGTCTGGTATGGGCGTCAGGCGGAAGCACCGGCAATCTCTAAGGTTACGATAGATCAGTTGACGGCTTATTTGGCGGAGCGAAAGCGCGGGGGGTTGGCGGCGGCGTCGTTGAAACTGATCGTGGTTGCCTTGAAGATTTTTTTCCGGTTTTTGAAGGCGCGACGGCTCATTAGTTATGATCCGGCGGACGTGTTGGTGTTACCGCGGCTGGAACGTTATCTGCCGGATACATTGAACGAGATGGAAGTTGAAAAACTGCTGCAGGTGGATCTGCATCAGCGGCCGTATCCGAAGCGGGATCGGGCTATGTTGGAGTTGCTGTATAGCAGCGGCCTGCGAATCAGTGAACTCACCAACGCCCGGTTGGAGCAGATTAATCTTGAGGACCGCTTCATCCGGGTGACTGGGAAAGGCAATAAAACCCGCGTGATCCCGGTCGGACGAAAAGCTTGCGAGGCGATCAACGAGTATCTGGAAGCCGAGCGACGTAACTTGGTCAAGCCGCGGACTGGGAGTGAACTGTTCTTATCAAGGCGCGGGCAGAAACTGACGACCCAACGAGTCTGGCAAATCGTCAAAGAGATTGCGGAGCTGGGTGCGTTCGATATGCGGATTTATCCACATCTGTTGCGGCACTCGTTTGCGACTCATTTACTGAGCAACGGCGCTGATCTGAGAATCATTCAGGAGTTGCTCGGGCATGCGGATATTTCGACTACCCAGATCTACACCCATGTCGATCAGAATCGGTTGAAAGCGATCCATAAGAAGTTTCATCCTCGGGCGTGAGGGTAGGAGCCAGGAGCTAGAATCTAGGAGCTAGGAGGGTCTTGCGAGCGTGCTTTCGTAATCGTTCTCGTCCTCGTTCTCGAGAATTGAAAACGCGCCACGAACCAAACGTGCTCTACGAATCAAATCTCCAAGCCGCTGGGAGCAAACATTCGAGCACGAGGACGAAATAGGACCGGATTGCGGCTGAACTCACTCACATCCCTCGCATCGCGCCGCCCCGAAACGAGGACGAGGACGACGACGAGGACGATTACGAGGATGCGCTCCGCGCGCTTTACGCTTGCTCAAGGCGAGGCTAGATAGATGGTTTCTACATATCACGAATGAGGAAGTCTGCTGTCCGTCCAATCAAGTTCACCGAGCGATTGGCCTATTACGTTTATCGAGGCGTCGGGGGGATCTTTCTGGGGTTGCCGCTAGTTTGGACATTCAGAATCGGCGAAGCGATCGGGTTGGTTGGGTGGTTCCTTTTGCCGAGTTATCGGGACCTGGCGCGACGAAACCTGTCTAGAGCGATCTCGGAATTGGCGCCCAGGCAAGTCGATGAATACGTACGGAAACATTTTCAAAGCATCGGTGCGAATTTCTTGTGCGCGTTTGTGCTCACCCAAAAGCCTTGGGAGGAGACCGAAAAACGCCTTGACTTGAGTGGCTACCATGATTTGGCGGATGAAGTCGCCAAACTGAGTAGCATAGTGACTTTGGCGCCGCATATCGGCAACTGGGAGCTGATGGGTACGACCCCTAAATGGGTACCCCGGTCACCAATTGCGGTGGTCTTTCAACGACTGCGCAACCGCCTGATCGATGAGCATGTTCGCAGATTTCGAGCTTTCAGCGGCTTAGAGTTGATTGATCGGAGTGACGGGTTCAATCGAGGGATCGCCGTCCTCAAGGAGGGTGGCATCCTGGCGGTGTTAATGGACCAACACGCGGGCGATAAAGGGCTTTGGGTTCCATTCTGCGGTCGGCTTTGTTCCACGACGCCTCTCCCTGCCCTTATGGCGAAGAAGGCGCATTCGGGGATGTGCTGGGCGGTGGTACGGACCGTCGGAGTGGCTCGGTGGCGAGTGGAAGCTCAGTTGGTTGAGTTCTCGCCCAAAGCTTCGATCGAGGAGATGACCGCGGAACTCAATCGGCAGTTAGAGGAAAAAATCCGGGAAAATCCCGCGGATTGGTTTTGGGTCCATGACCGGTGGAAAATCCCTTCTCCCCGTTTCCTGCTCCGGGAATATAAGCGGGGCGTTTTTTTACCGGAGGATACGGGAAAGTTGAAGCCCTTTCGGATTGTCGTTCGGTCTGGTAACTGGTTGGGAGACGCGGTCATGTCGGTCGAGGCGGTACGCCGGATTAAACGAGGTAGGCCGGATGTCGAGCTCACGATCCTGGCGAAACGAAATCTGGTTGAATTCTGGGGGACGATTCCCGAAGTGGATAATGTTCTCCCGATCGAACCAAAGGACGGCGTGTTTGCGGCAGCAAACAAGCTTCGGGGAAAATTCGATGTTGCCATTCTTTTTCCTAATTCGCCGCGGTCAGGTCTGGAGGTTTGGCTGGCAAAAATACCGCGCCGCGTCGGATATCGCCGGCCGTGGCGCAATTTTTTTCTGAACCAGTTTATCCCCGAGCCGGCGCCGCCACAGCCGGTCACCCACCAAGCGAAGGCCTATCTCCGAATCGCGGAGCGGATTGGAGCGGATATGACGGAACCGCTTCCGCCTGTAGCCGCCACGATGCCGGAGCCGTTAACCCTGGGACTGTGTCCCGGGGCCGAATATGGACCCGCAAAAAGGTGGCTACACTTCGCGGAGGCGGCACGGATCCTTTCCGAGCGGCATGGAATACGATGGCTTATTTTTGGGACCGTTAAGGAGCGAGCTTTAGGAGAGCAAATTGCTTCTGAGTTAGGGCCCGCGGGGGTTAACCTGGTTGGACAGACGACTCTTTCTCAATTGATCAACGAACTGAGCCGTTGTCGGGCCCTATTAACGAACGATACCGGTACGATGCATTTGGCGGCGCATCTTGGCGTTCCCACCATCGCTCTGTTCGGTTCCACAGAACCGGCGTTGACTGGACCAATTGGCGACAGCCATACAGTTATCCGGCATCACGTCGAATGTAGTCCTTGTTTCCTGCGGGAGTGTCCGATCGATTTCCGTTGTATGAACCGGATCTCTGTCTCCGAAGTTGTTGATGCGGTGGAGCGAGTGTTGGCGCGCCAAGGGATGCCGCGAGAGGTGTGGGCAGGGAGAACGTAATGGGTCTGCCGAACCCCTGACAGGGATGGCGTGCGTCCGGAAGCTGTGGGCACCTCGTTGGAGCGTTGCCTCGCAAGCGAGGAACGCTCCACGGGTGGCGACCCCTTCGGCCTCGCAAGCGAGGCAGCGCTCCAGGGTAGGAACGCTGCGGTTGCATGCTTCGGGGTCGTAACGTAGTTCTTTCACGAACCGGATTCGCTGGACCGGCGATTCAAGCTGGAGCATCCACGGTTACTTTTTAATGAAATTTGCTACTGACGCATCATTCGCTCGCCTCACTCGTAAGCTCGCGGAATTCATCTCTCACACCGTTGCTCATCGGACCAAGTTGCTGGTCCTGTTGGCGATCGGGATCGGCGTGCTGGCGATCCTGACCATCGTTCTGCGCCGGAATCTTGATTCGGATTACCTAAACCTGTTGCCCGGGCAATTCGAGTCCGTTCAAGGGTTGAAAATGATGAACAGCGAATTCGCCGATTCGCGCCAGGTCGTGTTCGGGTTTCTCGGGGAACCTGGGCATGGAGACGACGTGGAGGCGTTTCGCAGTCATTTCATGGCCGAACTGGCCAGGGAGCCCTGGGTGGTCCGGATATTTGATCGACCGCCGATCGAGAGCCAGGAGGGAATCGATGAGATCCAGGCCGTGATTCCATCCCTCCTATTGAATCTTCCTCAGGAGCAGTTCAAGGACGCGCTGACGCTGTTAGAGCCAGCCAAAATTGAACAACGGCTGACCGAAATGCGGGACACCATCAACGAGGATTTTTCGATCCGGACCCAAATGGAGGCCACGATGGACCCGCTGGGGTTGTTTGCGCGAGCGATGAGACCTTTTGCGTCGAATGCGTCGCTGACGCAAACCTCTGCCCTGGCGTCTGAAGACAATCTTTACCAATTGGCTCTGGCGATTCTGCGCCAAACGGACAGCAGCCCACGAGGTTGCCAGGCGACGATGCGGCTGATCGATGATTTCCAGCAGCGGATAACCAAAGAATGGAAGGGGTATCAGCCGAGAATCTATACCACCGGACGGATTGCGTTCGTGGCGCAAATCTCAAAGAGCATGGAATCCGACGCCATTTTGAGCGCGGTTCTTTCCATTGCGATTGTTAGCGGCCTTTTCTATGTCGCATTTCGCCGATTCGTTCCGTTGCTGGGTATTTGTGCGACCCTGATTCTTTCGGCCCTGGTGTCGCTGGCGCTGGGGATGCTGTTTTTCAAGAGTATCAATGTAATCGCCATCGGCTTCTTTTCGATCCTGGTTGGTCTCGGCGTTGATTTCAGCCTGCTTTTGTTTGGCCGATATCAGCAGGCTCGGAGAGCTGGTGAAAGCCACGCTAGAGCCGCCTTCTGTTCGGTGCGCGATATCGGCGCCGCTATTTTCTATGTCGTCTGCACCACCGCCATCGGATTTTTCGCGCTCAATTTCAGCAAAAGCGCCGGATTTGCGCAACTCGGTACGTTAGTGGCGCTAGGTGTCACCATGGCGGGCCTTTTCATGGTCCTATTTCTCTTCCTCTTTTTTAAACGAGTTAAACCGGTCGAGAAGGTCGATTTTCTGCTGCAGGCGACAACGAAATTCGTCGATGCAGCCTTCCGAGAACCGAGGATTCTGCTCGGGATCGCCCTGGCGGTTCTTCTTGCTGGCGTAGTGATCGCGGTCGGCCCGTTTATTCCACTGAACTTCGATACCAGCCCGTTTTCTCTGCAGCCAAAGAAGATTCCAGCAGCCGTCGCATTACAAGTGATGAGCACAGAACTAAAGCAGGAATCCGATCCTATTCGGGTGCTGGTGACTGCGCGCAACCAACAAGAAGCATATGACCGTTGGCATCGGCTGGACGACGCTTTCAGAGAAGGTTTGAAGTCGAGTTACTTGAAGTTTGCCGCCACACCGGCCGCGTTCATGCTCAATCCGCAACGGATCGAGGAAAATCGGGCCATCCTAAAGGCGGTCGATTTCAATCAAGTGAGGCAAAGCGTTAGGGACACACTGGAGAAGAATGGCTTCGCCGTCGACGCTTTCCAATCCGTGTTCGTGCTCTTGGATAAGTTGCAGGCGGAACAAACGACCTCTGGGCTGCCTGACTGGACAAAGATCTTTCCGGAGAAATCGAGCTGGTGGTTCCTGATCAACACATTTTTCTCGGACGATCAGCGAACGGAATCGGGGATGTTGCGGACCGCCCAGCCCATCCATTCATCTGAGGAACAGGTCAAACTGGGTGAATTCATCCACCAGGCGGATGCGCAGGCGACTATCACGGGTTGGCAGTACACGCTGTGGGACCTTATCCCGTGGGCAAAGAGCGAGTTGGTGACTTTCACCACGGTGGTTGGTCTGTTGATCCTGTTATTGCTTTGGATCGTTTATCGCCGCCTTTCCCTTTGGCTGATTCACGCTTCCGCACTGTTACTTTCGATGTTGGGGTTGGTGGCCGCGCTCAAACTCTTCCATTTGAGCATCAACCTATTAAACACGCTCGCGTTTCCGCTGGTGCTTGCGATTGGCGTAGACTACGGCATCCAATTCCTGGTTGTCAGCCGGCGGGAAGGCGATCTTAAGGAAAATCTGGCAAACGTGCTTAAGCCGCTGTCGATCTGCGGATTGGCTACTTTCGCGGGTTTCGGGGTTCTAATTCCGGCTCAGAATCCCGCTTTGAGCGGCCTCGGCACGGTCTGTGCCCTAGGGGTGTTGTTGTGCTTATTAACAACGTTTTTCTTCATGGTGCCAGCATTTGCGCTCCTGGAAAAGAAATCCGGCGGCGATCGCGTATCCAGTGAACCGACTTCGCCCGTGACGAGCCGTTTTTCTTAAACGAGCACCGCAAGACCGCGAGCGGACAATGCGTTTTGTGAATTGATCGGATGAGTTGTCTACAAGCGACGACCGTTCCACCCCCGCTCGAGGCCGTTAAACAGTGGTTTCCGAGCCGTTCGTCATAACGAAACATTGCTTTAATGAGTTTGAATCTTCGCGTTACGATCTGCCGAATAGCAGTTTGGGGTCACTCTCCATTAAAAGCAGGCTTGACTTTTTCTGCGGCGTCGCCGGCGGCTGAGGATGGCTCAACTGGGACAAGCGAGGCGGATTTGAGGGAACGAAGAGAGCCGGCTTTTGGGAGTTATTATCAAGTTATTCACAGGTTCGGCTAACTGGCAATTTCATCGGTCAGTGGTTAGCAAAGGACGTCCGGCCTTAATTTTAGCGGTTCCGGAGGCGAGGCAACAATCGTGACTTAACAAGTGGACTAATGGTCCCGAAGCACGCCGTATAGACGGAGTGGAACTACATATTGCCCAATAGCTTGGACGCGCGCTTCCAGCATCGGACTAAAATCTTAAAATTTTCCGCGATTGAAAGAATCGGCGGCTCGTCGGGCTTCCTCTTTGGCGGCTTTTTCCTTCAGGTCCTGGCGTTTGTCGCCGTGGGTTTTGCCGGTGCCGATGCCGATCTCTACTTTCACTCGATGATCTTTCCAGTAGAGGCGAAGGGCGACCAGGGTGTGGCCTTTTACGGCGGTGGCTTCGAAGAGCTTAGCAATCTCGGCCTTATGCAGCAGCAGCTTACGCGGGCGTTTAGCATCGTGTTGTTCGTGGCTCGCACGTTCATACGGTTGGATGTCCGCGTCGTGCAGGAATGCTTCCTGGTTTTCGATCCGAGCGAAGGCGTTACTCAGGTTGGCTAGGCCGGCCCGGATAGATTTTACCTCAGTGCCGGTGAGGCTGATACCGGCCTCGACCTTATCCAGGATCTGATAATTATGAAAGGCTCGCCGATTTGAGGCGATCTCGGCCGGCATAGATAAAGGTGATAGCCTAAGCAGCCCCGTTGGGGCTCGGGGTCGGGGTCGTCGCTTCCCAGACTAATTTGCGCTCGATGATCTCTTGAAGGGCGATATCGGCATTGGACATGCGAGGCCCTATTTCGACTAACGGCCTTTGGCCGTTGGTCAGTTGTCGGACCCGCTTAGAAACCAAGTTGACGAGGATCGCAGTGTTCGGAATGACTTTAGAGGCTTCCTCGAGGAGTGTACTGGACATAGTGCAGTGCTGACAGCTGGCTTTTAATGGCCCTCGGGCCGAGGGAACTCGGAAGCTGGGCTATGGGCGCTACTTTGTCAACTCTAAATTCCGGCCAGATGCTCATGGAAATCAAAGAAGGCCGGTAGGGAGGAGCTCCCGACTACGCAAGGCCTACGTCGCGGCCGGCGGCCTGCTCCTCCGGACTTCAGGGGCCCGGGAAACAAACGCGGACGCGCTAACTGCGGTGATGAATCGTACGTTTGGGAGTTGGGGTCGGAGAAGGGGTTGGTCTGGCGGGGCTGGCGGGGCTGGTTTCGGCTTGGGGCGACGGTGCATTTTGTTTTAAGTCATTAAAAATCCGCAGGTAATCGTAGGTAGGATAAAATTCTGTGCGAAACGCTCCCCAAACTCCTTTCTCGAACGCGACGTTGACTTCTCTCAGTTTATCCGGGGGCAATCTCAGTGTAATGATGTGACCGACCCCCATGACGATATTGTAGGAAACGATCTCGACACCCTCCGGCGGGAAACTCTTGATAAAGCCGGTCTTGACGAGGTGATCGTCGATTTCATCGAGCGTTTTGGTTTGGTCGTGGCGCAAGATGACGGTCAACATGATTTTCCCGTCGGACGTTGCCTCCTGGGCCTTCAGAACGAACGGGACGAAAAGAAACCAGCAGAGCAGGACCCATTTCATGGATCTACCTCTAGCGTGCGTTCGGGAAAAACCCAGCCAGAAAGAGAGATGGAGTGGCGAACAGGTACGCCGCGCCTGGAGGGGAGCCGCTTTGCAGGTTGGCAAGCTCTATCAGTTGGCAGCAGGCGGCTCCCGGGAATTACCCAGCGCGATCGCTTCGCCCAGCGCGTCTGGTTTGATCCTGTTCCCGCAGACGTACTCGAACGCCAGCAACCATGGCAGATCCTGGGTCGTTCGCGGGAGCCGCCTGCTGCCAACCTACAGAGCTGCCATCCTGAAAAGCGGCTCCCCTCCAGGGCTCTGAGGCCGCCCCTTTTACTCATCCAACTCGGCTTCGCGTTCCGAGGCCTGGGGCTCGTACTTGGCGTAATTGGCCACAAAATGTTCGCGGAACTGAGCAAAAGTTCCGGCTTCGAGCGCAGTCCGCATCTGATTCATCAGATTGAGATAGAAATGCAGGTTATGAATGGTGATGAGCCGTAGGCCGAGGATTTCCTCGGCTTTTATCAGGTGGCGGATATAGGACCTGGTGAATGAACGGCAAGTCGAACAGGAGCAATCTTCTTCGATCGGGCGAAGATCGGTCCGATAGGTGGCGTTTTTGAGATTGAGTGTGCCGGTGGCAGTGAAGGCGGTTCCGTTACGCGCCAGCCGGGTGGGTAAGACGCAATCGAACATGTCTACTCCTCGGGCCACCATCTCGACTAGCTGCGGCGGGGTGCCTAATCCCATCGCGTAACGAGGCTTATCTTGCGGGAGAAATGGCTCGCTGTTGTCGATTGCTCGCATCATCTCCGGTTCTGGCTCGCCGACACTGACCCCGCCGATCGCATACCCATCGAAATCGAGACTGACCAAACCACGGGCGCTTTTTTCCCTGAGTTCTTGATAAATCCCTCCCTGGACGATTCCGAATAGCAGCGAGTTTTTATGGTCGCGCTTTTGTTCCGCCCAAGCTCGGCAGCGCTGTGCCCAGCGCAGGGTTCGATCGAGGCTGTTGGCGGCGTACTCGTGTTCGCAGGGATAAGGAGGGCATTCGTCGAACGCCATCACGATGTCCGAATCAAGCATCTGCTGAACTTGCATTGAGACCTCCGGGCTGAGGAAGCAGGGCGACCCGTCAATATGACTGTTAAAATGAACTCCCTCTTCAGTGATGCGCCGTAATTTGGAGAGCGAAAAGACCTGAAACCCGCCGCTGTCTGTTAGGATCGGACGGTCCCAGGCCATGAACTTATGGAGTCCGCCCGCATGCTGAATCACCTCCAGACCAGGCCGCAAAAAAAGGTGATAGGTGTTTCCCAGGATCACTTGCGCTCCCACCTCTAATAACTCGCTGGGAGTGGTCGCTTTGACGGTTCCTTGGGTTCCTACCGGCATAAACACCGGCGTTTCGATCACCCCGTGAGCAGTTTGCAAGCGACCTCGGCGGGCACGGGATACGATGTCAGTGCAGAGGACTTCAAAATGCATTTAAAACACTCTACTTAGTCGCGACATAGGCCTTGCGTAGTCGGGAGCTCGTCCTTACTGCTCGCTGAGAAGTTCTTGTTTAGCTTTTTCCAGCTCTTGCGCCTTAGTTGCCGGGACTGTTGGATACCGCAGACCCAGGGATTTTAGAGCTGCCACAATCACTTGCGAAACACAGAGGCGAGTAAACCATTTGTGATCGGCCGGGATAACGAGCCAAGGCGCCCAGGGAGTGCTGGTGTGGGTGAAGACTTGTTCGTAGGCGTCGACGTATTGCGGCCAGAATTGTCGTTCCCGAATGTCGGCTGCCGAAAATTTCCAATTCTTCTCTTTTTCTTCAATCCGTCTGAGAAAGCGCTTCTTCTGTTCGTCCTTGGAGACGTTCAAAAAGAACTTCAGGATAACGGTTCCGTTATTGGTCAGGTAGCGTTCGAAGTTGTTGATATCGTCGAACCGTTGTTTCCAGATATTTTTCTTGTCGAGCTTTGGCGGCAAGTGTTGCCGCGCCAAAATCTCGGGATGGACTCGAGTCACTAAGACCTCCTCATAATACGAACGATTGAAGATACCGATCTGGCCGCGGCGTGGGAGGTTGCGGGTTGTTCTCCACAAGTAATCATGATCGAGCTCTTCGGCTGACGGTACCTTGAAGCTTTGAACCTGACAGCCTTGCGGATTAACTCCGGACATGACGTGTTTGATGGTGCCGTCCTTGCCGGCCGCATCGAGGGCCTGAAACAGGATCAAGAGCGCGTAGCTGTCACTCGCATACAAGAGGTCCTGCTGGTCCGCGAGACGTTGTACGTTGCTCGCCAAGTCGGCTTCTGCGTCTTTCTTGTCTTTGTAGGTGCCGGTGTAATCGGTCTCGAAATCCTTTGCGAAAGCCACTGGTTGTCCCGGGGGAACCACAATTTTCTTGGGGTCGAATCCGCACTTTTTCGGCAAATGTTTTTCAAAATCGATCATGATCAAACGATAAAACAGTGGTTACCAGTGTCCTGTCCCATAAATAACATGGCTTTCGCCGTCGGTCAGTTGGCTGTTTTTCAAGGCGCGAACGACGAGCATATCTGAATTGATACGTAAGGAGTGAGCAACGCAGAAAAACGGCCAACTGGCCACGGCCCGGAGGGTTGCGATGAAAATGGGCCGGCGGCTGCGTTGCTCGTCGGTTACGTATCCATTCAGATATGCGCCCTCCTCGCGCCTTGCCGACGGCCCATTTTGATCGCAACGAAAGCCATGCTATTTATGGGACAGGACACTAGTGAGAAGCCAACCGATAACCCGTTAATCTTACCAAGGCGTCCTGGTACTTTTGAGCTGTTTTCTCGACTACTTCAGCAGGTAGATGCGGGGCGGGCGGTTGTTTATTCCAAGGGACAGACTCCAGATAGTCGCGCACGAATTGTTTGTCAAAGCTCGGCGGATTAGTCCCTTCCTCGTAACCGGCAACGGGCCAGAACCGGGACGAATCCGGGGTGAGACATTCATCGATGAGGACCAATTGGTCGTCGATCGTTCCAAACTCGAACTTGGTGTCGGCAACGATGATGCCACGGGCGTAGGCAAAGTCGCTGCCTTCGACAAATAGCGAGAGACTGATATCGCGAATTGGCCCAGCCAAGTGGGGACCTACTAACTCGGAGAATTGGTTCCAGGAAATGGGTTCGTCGTGACCGGTGTGTGCCTTGGTTGACGGAGTGAACAAAACTTCCGGGAGGCGAGAGGCGAGGTTCAAGCCGTCGGGCAGAGGTTGGCCGTTCACTTGCCCTGAAGCTTGATATTCTTTCCAAGCCGATCCTGCTAAGTACCCGCGAACCACGCATTCCACCGGCAACGGACGCGCTTTTCGGACTAGCATGGAACGGCCGGCAAGTTCGGCTGAATACCTTTGAAATTGCTCGGGGAACTCATCGATAGCGGTCGCAACGAAGTGGTTGGCGGTTTCCGAGAACTGCCGGAACCAGTGAGCCGAGAGTTGATTTAGGACTATGCCTTTTCCGGGGATCGGTTCCGGCAGAATGCAATCGAAGGCGGAGATGCGGTCGGTGGAAACGATTACGGCATACTCGCTGGCATCGAAGATTTCTCTTACTTTTCCGGTGCCGATTTTTTGAATACCGGGCAGATTGAATTCAAGGCTCATTGGGGCAGGTGATCCAAAAGGCGAAGAACCCGGCCTTCGATAGATGGCAAGGCTTCTTCGGGTAGAACCACGGGCAAATCTGGAACTTCCCAGTATTGAATCCGTTGGGCCCAGCTTGGGAACTGTTGTTCCATCATCTGAAGGTGCTCGGCGCGATCTAGGGCAACGCGAAGATCGGCGGCTTCTAAGTCCTTCTCCGTGAGCTGGATCCGACCAAGACCTGTGTAACTGACCGGGATCTGGCGCTCAGATAGCGCAGCAGCCGTAAACGGCGACAAAAAACCGTCAGCCCAATGGATAGCCAGCCCTCGCGAGTAGGCCTGCCAGGGAAGTTTTCGTTGGTCTGCCTGAAAATTGAAGACGGCCTCGGCGAAACGGCTCCGGTAAAAGTTTCCGGTGCAAATGAATAAGACCTTTTTTGTCACTTTCCTCGAATAGCTTGAAGGGGGAGGAAAAGCTAGGGGCGTATCGGCGTATCGGCGTGTGGGCGTGTGGGCGGAGGGGCGTTTGGTGGGGCGAGGCTCCCGAACAACCTGGAACGTCAAACGAAGACACTGATTCGGATAAACTGGGACCCGTGCTTCACCGACCGGCTGCCGAGCCGTGTCTCATCGTGTGCCACAACCCATGATCGGATAGGTGAAAACTCTGCAGGAAGAGGACACGATTGCGGGGATGGCTGTGTTGCTCCCGCGTATCTGGGCGCGCCGTGGCTTGAAACCGGTAATGAGCGATGACACCGATGACACGCCCTGGGGAGCGGCTTGGCGCGCCAGTCGGTGTAGCAGCGTTACCACTTAGCCAAATCTCGGTCTTCGATCGAAATCTCAGGCTATTCGGGAGCCTCGCCCCACGATGGTCAGTCCCTCCTAGCTCCGCCCCGTTTCCCTAACCATTTGCCATTTCAGGCGAATGCCTGATACTTCAAGCCCGGAATGAGCTTTCAGAATCTAGGTCTTTCAGACGCGGTGGTGCACGGAGTGCAGTCACTCGGCTATGTCGAACCGACGCCAATTCAGGAGCAATGCATTCCCTTGATCCTCGAAAAGAAGGACTTGATTGGATCGGCTCAGACCGGCACGGGCAAGACGGCGGCGTTTGCGCTGCCGATCCTGACTCGGCTGGGTTCGCGGAAGGGTCCGCGCTGTCTAGTATTAGAGCCGACGCGCGAACTGGCGCTGCAGGTCGAAAGTGCGTTCCAATACTACGGCCGTTTTTCGGAGGTCGAAATTGGGGTCTTTTACGGCGGAGTCGGCTACGAACGACAGAAGAAGCTGCTGGAGTTTGGGGTTGACGTTATTATCGCGACGCCAGGCAGGTTGCTGGACTTGCAGCAAAGAGGTTCGATGGATTTGCGGTCGATCGAGATCCTGGTTCTGGATGAAGTCGATCGCATGCTGGATATGGGGTTCTTGCCGGATGTGCGTAAAATCGTCGAGCTCTGTCCCAAACAGCGACAAACGCTCTTGTTCTCCGCCACGATCCCGCCCGAGATCGATAAACTTGCTTCCTGGGTTTTGCGCGAGCCCGTCGTCATTAATATTGGCGTGAGGCAGGCGGCGGCCGAAACCGTGACCCACGCATTTTATCCGGTGGCGGCTGCCCAGAAGTTTGATCTACTGGTTCAACTGCTGGAGCAAACTCACTACGAGAGTGTGCTCGTTTTTACGCGCACGAAGCAGGCAGCCGACGAGATTTCGGACCGGCTCAAGACGCTAAAACATTCCGTGGCCGCTCTGCATTCGGATCGAAATCAGCGCGAGCGAATCGCCGCGCTCGAGGGATTCAAGAAAGGGACGTACGAAGTGTTGGTCGCAACCGATATCGCTGCGCGAGGGCTCGATATCGCAGGAGTTACCCACGTCTTCAACTACGACATCCCTCTTCATCCGGAAGATTACGTTCATCGCATCGGGCGCACAGGCCGGGCTGAGCATTCCGGGGACGCCTTTACGTTGGTCACAGCAGAAGAGCTGAAGGCCATGCTCGATATCGAGCGTTTCATCGACCAGAAGGTGCCTCGGGTCCGGCTAAAGGATTTTCCCTACGTCTATACTGCCCTGTTTGATGAAGCCAAGCAGAAGTTAAAACCGGTCAAAGGATATCGGACGAGCCGGGGGTATTCGTTCGGGAGGCAGAGGAAATAGCGCCGAGCCGGAAAAAGTAATCAGTAATCAGTGAAACAGTAATCAGTGGTCACTGACTACGAGGTCTCGAGCCCTCCTTCCGAGAACTCACCAGCTGGCGGCGCGGTGCTTTTTTTTTCTTTGACGCTAGAGGCGGCCTTTTACTGATTACTGTCTCACTGATTACTCTTCGTTCCACCCCTATAGGTGAGCTTCTCCCCCTAGTCGTGCCACACTAGCGGCTCTCGTCGAGCAAGATCCTGTCCAGTGCAGCGGAGATGCGAGATTCCGCAGTCAGCCTGGAGCGCCAATCTCTTGGGATGGCGTCGATACCCAAGTGGGCGCCCAGCCATGCGCCGAGCATCGCGCCTCGCCCAGCGTTGTCTCCGCCAGCTCGCAAAGTCGCTAAAATCGCAGTCTCGAAATCGTCGCTGTGCTTTAAGAAAGCGTGAAGAGCGGATGGAAAGCTTTGTGGTAGCGGGCAGGCTTGTCCGAACCTCAAGGTCGTTTCCGTTACTTCTTCGAACGTTTCACCGAGCGCCTGTTGTATTTTCTGCCGGATTTCCGGGCTGAGACCGGGAGCCACGAAATCGAGTCTGACTTGAGCGTTATTCAGTGCGCGGTGGATGTCCCGTCCAAACAAAAGTTCTACCAAGAACAAACCATGAAATTTCATGTACCCGATCGCGGTCGGGTTGTTCTGACAAACTTTGGTCGCTACCTCGACCAGCTCCGGTAAGTTGGGTTCCCTCCAGTATCTGGCTACCAAGCTGGCGAGCCGCGACGCGCCGGCGAGTTGATCGTCGTCAGCGCCCTGTTGGAAATTGTAACGGTCAGGAGAGTCCGTTTCACAGAACCGTCGATAATTTTCTAAAGTATCCTTGGTCGCGTGGTCCAGGTAACCCCGATAACTGGGTGAACCGAAGGTGTCCACAAATCGCTTCCCGAAAGCACGCGCATCGAATCCTCCAAACTCGGCTATCGATTCAAGGAGGACCAAGGCGCCGTCCCCATAATGGGTCTGGTCACCAGGTTTACGCCCTTCGTGATAATGTCCGGGCTGAGGATTCTCGAAACCAACAACTCCGCCTGGGAATTTAGCAGATAGCTCTTGCAGATCGTAAATCCAATGAGTACCCAGGGCGACGGCGTCACCGACGAACTGACCCCAAACTGCTCCGCGGAGACGATCTTGAACCGTTACTTCGCGGATTGAAGTTCCCGCAATCATAGTAAGAAGACTTGCTACAATATGCAGGCGAAAAAGAAAAAACCAAAAAATCGTGACGCCAAAGTAAGTCTGCAGCAGATTCTCGGACGTTTACTTAATTACTTAATTAGAGACACGACCAACGTTTCCCATAGGCAGTTGTAAAACGCCTAGATCGGGTTGAGAGAATAAGGGATTCAGAACAGGTAACGTGACATTTGTTTTTAGAACTACGGGATTTTTTTTGCTGGCGATGTGGCTGCTGAGCGGAGTCTGCCAGGCGTCGTCGAGCACCCATGAGTCAACGAAAAAAAGTCAAGCCGCCAAGATGCATCGGTTGTCCAAGCATCGCATTGCGCGGAAAGGTCAGGGACCCGCTCCGAACCAAAGCTTTGACGAGATTTTTCCGCCCGGACATAAATTTACGCCGGAAGAAAAAGCGGAAGCGAGCGCGTTCGGAGTGTTCTGCGAAAACGGGCTGTGGAAAGACGCCTACAATTTTGCGACCAAGGCTGTAAAACAGCATCCGGAACGATGGTGGTTATACGCGGCGCGAGCAGCGGCGGCGGCGAATTTGAATCGACATAAAGATGTAATCGACGCGGTTGACCATGCGTTGCAGACCAACAATGGAGATGCCAACCGCTTGAATGTTTGTCAGCTTCAGATTCTGAAAGCGAACGCCCAAAGCCGGCTAGGTAATAAAGCGGACGCCGTGAATACGTTTCTGGAGGCAGCGAAGACGGACTCGAAAGATCCCTATAGCCGGGCCGGGGCGGCGTGGCTGTACGCCACCACGAAAGATCCAAAGATCCACAATCCCGCCGTCGCGATGCAGCTAGCAACTGAAGCCGCCAAGCTTGCGCACGAAAAAGATGCGACGATTTTGGATGTATTAGCGTCGGCATATGCGGCCCAAGGTGATTTCGCTTCAGCCCAGCGCTGGGAAGGGAAAGCAATTCTTGCCGGAGAGGCGGATGACATCCCGCAATTTCAAAGGCGCTTGGTGTACTACCAGGCTAACAAGCCTTGGACCGAAGACTCAAAATGATGCTTAGACATCATTTTGAAATGACAGATGACAAATGACAGATGACAAATTGGGAAGCGCTTCCCGTTCCTGTCGCGCGCTGTCCACTAAAATCTGTCATTTGTAATTTGTCATTTGTCATAGCGCCGATGGCAGGCGCCAGCGGCGCTAGCGCCATTCGTGCTTGGGATATTTGCGCTGTAATTCCAGCTTCAGTTTCGGATACGCCTCACGCCAAAATGTCGTTAACTCCTGGGTGATTTGGATGGGGCGATTGTTTGGAGCTAGCACGTGAATGAGCACTGAGATTCGACCGGCGCACACTTTGAGGGATTCTTCCACACCGTAGAGATCTTGGATTCGCGCTGACAAAACTGGCGGCTGACCTCGCGTATACAAGAGCTTGAGGCGTTTGCCGCCGGGAAGCTCGAACCGGGCCGGCGCCAAGCGATCAATCAAATGCAGCTTTGAGGCTGGTAACCAGGCTTTGAGTACCGGCCAAACCGGACGGTCTTTAATCTCGCGATAGCCGGTGGCGCCCTCGCAAATCTGGGTGATCAAATAGGTGCGAGCCTCTTGATCGATCTCCGGTAATCCTAGTTCCGGAGACCAATCGTGCAGACAATTGACCCTCGTTATCCACTGCTCAACCTCGTGATCCCAATGGTCCAACGGGCAACGCCCGTTGATCACCTCAGCTGCGAGGGCGGATAAAGTAAGGTCGCCGCCGCGAGGATCGCTTTTACGGCTGTGGAGTACCAAGTCGCGGAAGATCTGATCGGTCCGGCCTATTACTCGACGCAAAGCCGGGTCGTAGTATTCGGTGTGAGTTTCCTGAAAGTCGTCCGGATAGAGTTCACGTAACCATTCCTCTCTCACGCCGGTTGCGAGCGATAATAAAATCAGAAGCTCGTCCCGCGCTTGTATCTCCCGAATCTCGGCCGCCACGAAGAGCGGACTCTTATGAACGACGCTTTCGCGAGCAAGAACGCCGCGACGGTTGTGGACCAGTTCGCATCTTAACGTTCCCGCGTCGACCCGCCGGCTGAGGTGGTCAGAGAAACCGACGAGGAGGCATTTAGCCAGTGATTCGGCGTTAAAGTCGTCAGGACGCGTTGAAATATCCAAATGCTCGGCCTTCGCAATATCCAGGAATTGATCGAACAGACGCCCTACCTGTTGAGAGACCGAGTAGCGGATGCCAAGGCGTTTGGCTTGTTCGGCGCCATGCTCATTTGCATAGAGCCATGCGCGTATCAATACGAAAAAGTCCGATTCCGCTTCACCGCCCAGCAAAAGCTCGCGGTCGTGCTCCATCTGTTTGTTCTCGGCCCGGCGCAGGAGGTAGCGTTCCTGGGTGAGTGCTGCGATCAGGGCCACGGTCGATACGCAACCCACCTCGTTAGCGATCAAGAGCATGCGGGAATAGCGAGGATGTACCGGAAACGAAAGCATGCGCTTACCCAATACGGTGATTTCTTCCGTGTGCCGGTCGATTGCTCCTAAATCGGCAAGTAGTTCGATCGCTCGGGCCAACGATCGAGCGTCGGGCCGCTCCAGCCAGCGGAATCCGTTGATGTCCGATACACCGGCTGCCTTCAGATTCAGAATCACTTCAGCTAAATCTAGCCGTTTCACCTCCGGCAGATCCTGAGCCCGTCTGTTCAGATGATCTCTCTCAGACCAGAGGCGGAGGCAGCGTCCCGGGGCAGTTCTTCCAGCTCGGCCGGCGCGTTGATCCGCTGATGCCCGGCTGATTTTTTCCGGAATCAAAGTGTTGATGCCGCGATTTGGGTCGTACTTAGCGATCTTAGCCAGGCCACTGTCGATAACTAAAGTAACCCCGTCGATAGTAAGCGAGGTTTCGGCGACGTTGGTTGAAACGACGACTTTGCGTTTGTCGTAGGCAGCGACCGCCGCATCCTGCGAACGGGGGGACAGATCGCCGTGCAATGGCAATACCACCCCATCGAAGCGAGAGCGTTTGATCTCCTCAATCGTGCGAGCAATCTCGTATGCCCCTGGCATAAAGATGAGCACGTCCCCGTCGTCTTGGTCGGCTTGTTGGAGAGCATCCATCGCCAGCTCCCAAGGCGGTTCATCGACTACTTGTCGCTTGAGATATTCAATCTCAACCGGGAATGTGCGTCCGGCTGAGGTCAGAAGTGTGCTAGGATTGAGGTAGGCCTGTAGCTGGGTGGTCTCCAGTGTGGCCGACATCACAACCAGCTTTAGATCCGGCCGATCGCTCTCCTGAATCTCAAGAGCCCGGGCAAGAGCAATGTCGCTATAAAGATGGCGTTCGTGAAACTCGTCAAAAATGATGATCGAGATTCCGGCTAGCCGGGGATTGCTCACCATTTGACGGAGTAGAACCCCTTCCGTAACGAAACGGATCCGGGTGGCTGAAGAAGTAACATTATCCAAGCGGATTTGGTAGCCGACCTCTTCGCCCAAAACCGCGCCGCGTTCTTCGGCGATTCGAGCCGCGAGCAAACGAGTCGGCAACCGTCTCGGCTGAAGCACGACGATTTGGCCATCCCCGGACAAGCCGTGGTCAAGCAAGATCTGAGGCACTTGAGTCGACTTGCCCGAGCCGGTAGGCGCTTGCAGGATCAACCGAGGAGTTTCGGCCAGGGCTTCGACAATCCTGTCCTCGAGCTCAAAAATAGGTAATGCAATGTCCATGTCGTACCTGGGCGATCGGTGATAATGACTAATCAGTGATCAGTAATCAGTAAAACAGTAATCCGTGGCTCCCACATTCGCCCAACGTCCGCCGCGGCAGCCAGCGCACGTCCTCGCGATCCGCCGTTCCCGAAGCCCAGTGCCTTCCCTGATCGAGGGCGAAAATACACTGTTGAGTTCGAGAACGTCTTCGCGGCGCGCGGGGACTCGCGCCCTCCCGGTCAGGGGGCCGGCCACGCAGTTTATTATGTTGACGCGCATCCGCTCTATATTCTCGAACTCCTTGAACTCCTCGAACTTCTAGAACTCCTTCCCTCCGTGCTGATCGCCTTTCACAAGCCTTTTGGCATAATCTCACAATTTACTACGGACGGTTCAAAGCGTCCGACGCTGGCCGGCTTCGGTTTTCCTCCAGCGATCTATCCCATCGGCAGGCTGGATGCGGACTCAGAGGGACTTTTATTATTGAGTGACGAGGCTCGATGGAATGCGCGGATTTTGGATCCCGGGCGCGGGCATGAGAGGGAATATTGGGTCCAAGTAGAAGGCTTGCCGGGCAAGGAAGAGCTTCGCCGGTTGGAAGCTGGAGTTTTGATCCAGGGGCAAAGGACGTTGCCGTGCCGGGCCAGGCGACTGGATCCGTCGCCACCGATTTGGCCTAGAGATCCTCCCATCCGATATCGAAAGACGGTGCCTGATTGCTGGTTGAGCATGGTCTTAACGGAAGGTAAAAACCGTCAGGTCCGGCGGATGACCGCTGCCGTTGGTTGTCCCACCCTGCGTTTGATCCGAGTTCGGATTGGCTCGCTGCTCCTCGGGGAACTGAAGCCGGGAGAGTGGAGGCGAGTGGAGGCGGTGGAGGTGGGGATGTGGGGGAGGGGCAGTGATTAGTGATTAGTGATTAGTGATTAGTGATTAGTGAAAGGTGAAAGGTGAAAGGTGAAAGGTGAAAGGCCCGCCTTGAGCAAGCGTTAAGCGCGTCGAAAGGTGATTGGTGATTGGTTGCGAGTGGTAGGGCGAGGCTCCCGAAATACCCTGAATGTTGTGCGGAGGATCGGGGTTGGAAATGGGCGGGTTTTTGTTAGGCCTGGGAGCCCGCCGAGCCGTGGTTCTAGGCGGGTATGGCCTTTGCGCATCCCGTATTTGCCATGTCCTTCGCTCCAACCATGGGTGGTGGTACGTAAGAGTGGCGGTGCCCAACCCACCAAAAATTGCAGCGGAACGTGCTGCCGTGGCCTGCATCTATAAAAAATGCATGCGCATTTTTTGAAGATGAGGCTAAAGAAATAGTTCGAATGCCGACGATCTTTCGTGTTTTCCGTTATTTGCGCCGATACCCGTGGTTAGCGGCTGGGAACCTTGGGTTTGCCGTTGTCGCGACGGTGACGGTTGTGGTCTTTCCCGGGGTAACGCAGCGGATCATCGATGACGGCGTGCGCGGAAAAAATGCGGAATTGATTCTCCCTTTGGCTCTCGTGGCATTGGGAGCGTTTACCGTCCAAAACCTGGCTAACGGGCTTCGGATTCTCCTCAATAATACGTTCGAGCAACGCGTTATCTTCGATCTCAGAAGCGATTTGTATAACCACATTCAACGGCTGCCTCTGTCTTGGTTCGATCAACAAGCGACCGGGGACATCATGACGCGGGTACTGGAGGATGTTAACGTTGTCGAGAGGGTCCTCATCGACGGAATCGAGCAAGGCACTGTAGCCCTTTTGCAAATAATCATTGTGGCCAGCATGCTGATTGCAACAGAGCCTTGGTTGGGCCTTTTGGCTCTGACCCCGGTGCCCTTTTTGGTCGCAGGCGCCCTTTGGTACACGTTGACGGCCAAGTCCCGTTATGCCGGTCAGAGAAAAGCGGCTTCGGCCATGAACGCTTTATTGCATGACAACTTGGCCGGTGTTCGGCAGATCAAAGCTTACGCGCGAGAAGATGCGGAGCACGGGCGATTCAACCAGGCATGCGAAAAGTTGAAAGAGGCGACTCTAGTCGTGATGAAAGCCTGGGCGATCTATGATCCCAGTATGGAGTTTTTTGCCGGATGCGGGCTGGTGATCGTGACCGCTTTTGGAGGAAACGCCGTGCTGCATGGCCAGATGGGATTGGGAGAATTGGTTGGCAGCCTGATTCTGGTGCGTTTCCTCTATGAACCAGTCAGCCGGCTGCATAGTTTAAACCAAATGCTGCAAAGCAGCAGGGCGGCGGCTGATCGTTTGTACGAGATACTGGATCAACCTCAAGAGGAGACCTCGGGTGCGGATGAGGATTTTAACCCATTGGGCGCCGTTGAATATAGGAAGGTTAGTTTCGGTTACCAGCCCGGGCGGCTGGCTCTTCGAAACATCTCATTATCGGTTTCACCGGGACAAATGATCGCATTGGTGGGTCACACCGGAGCTGGCAAGTCGACGCTGGTTAGTCTCTTGCTTCGTTTCTATGAACTCGGTCCCGATGGAGGCGAGATCCTGGTGGACCAACGCTCGATCCGGCAATTGTCGAAAGCGACGTTGCGTCGAATCATTGGTTTCGTGACCCAGGAGACTTTCTTATTTAACGGCACGATCCGGGAGAATCTTCTATTCGGTAGTCCGAGCGCTTCTGAAGAAGAGCTGGAGGAAGTTTTGACCGCGGCATTTGCGATCGATTTTGTAAGGAAACTGCCGGGGGGACTGGACTCGAAGGTCGGTGAGCGCGGAGTTAAACTCAGTGTGGGCGAGAAACAAAGGCTTTCGATCGCGCGGGCACTTTTGAAGGATCCACCGATTTTGGTGCTAGATGAGGCGACTGCCAGCGTGGATACGGAAACGGAGCGAGAGATTCAGGCAGCTCTGCAGCGCCTGCTTTTGGGTAGAACTAGTTTTGTGATCGCCCATCGACTGTCGACGATCCGCCAGGCAGACCAGATCTTGGTATTGGACGAAGGCGAGATTGTGGAGCGAGGCACTCATGATGAACTACTCGTCGCCAATGGAATTTATCGCCGGCTGTATCAGAGCGGGCTGTTTGCCGGGGAAGGCGCGGAGGTGGGGGAAGTGATTGGTGATTCGTGATCGTGAGTGGTGGCGGGAGAGTAATCAGTGATCAGTAAGCCAGTAATCAGTAAAACACCGTCGCCGACCGCCACGGAGCGATCCTGATCTGATTACTGAGACACTGATTACTGATTACTTCGGTGCCACCTGCCGCCAGTCATCAATCACTTCTGACCTTGATTCCTGCCCCGGGCGGCCTAATAAATAACGTTTGCTCTATCGGATCGGTTTCTTGACGCGGAATGCCCTGGTTAACCTGGGGAGTATCATTTGGCTTCTGCTGAACACTGCAGAAGAGATGGCCGACAACGTTCGGAGGGGGCGTTTACCGTTTCGGGCTAGCGCTCTCTTTACGCAAGCGGACCGCACAGCGGTCGGCTCGGTGCCTTTGGTTCTGATGGTCTCATTTTTCCTCGGGCTGACCATGGCATTACTTACCGGATATCAGCTGCTGAAGTTTGGCGTGGAGCGATTGATCCCTTCGCTGATCGCGATTGCGTTTACCCGGGAGCTCGGACCTCTCATTACTGGAATTGTGTTGGCGGCACGAATCGGTGCTGCTTTTACGGCGGAGCTCGGCACCATGCAAGTGGCTGAGGAGGTGGAAGCCATCGAAGCCATGGGGATAGGTCCACTCCGGTTCCTGGTGGCCCCACGCCTGGTGGCAATCGTAGCAGCGATGCCCTGTCTATCGGTTTGTTCCGTTATCGCAGCCCTGATAGGGTCATGTCTGATTTCTTGGGTTACCCTCAACATCGTCCCCGCGTTCTTCTTCGACGCCGTCCTGAGCAGTTTGCTCGTGAATGATATCGTGATTGGATTTTTCAAGGCCGCTTTCTTCGGACTGGTTATCGGACTTATCGCGTGTTTTAAGGGCCTCACCGTCCAAGGCGGAGCGGAAGGTGTCGGCCGCGCCACCACGGGAAGCGTGGTGATCGCGATCACGAGCGTGATTGGGTTCGACAGCGTTTTTAATATAATCGTTACCCAGTACACCAAATGACAGAAACGCCGTTGGTCCATTTGAATCAGGTTTCCCTCGCTTTCGCCGGGAAACCTGTCCTCAATGAGATCGAACTAAAGATCTTTCCCCAAGATCGCTTGGTGATTCTCGGACAGAGCGGGGGAGGCAAAAGTACGATGTTGCGGTTGATTTTAGGGATCTTGAAGCCGACCGCCGGCGAAATAAAGTACAAGCATTTGCGGGTCAGTCGGTTAAGTAGAAGCAAACTGAATTTGCTTCGAAGTAGAATAGGGATGGTGTACCAATACTCGGCTCTAATCAGCTCTTCGAATGTCAGGGACAACCTAGCTCTGCCAGTGCGAGAATTGGGACGAAAATCCGAAGGCGAGATCGATACATTAGTGGAAGAAAAGCTGGCCATGGTGGGGATGAGTGGGACAGAGAGTAAGATGCCCTCCGAGCTTAGCGGCGGTATGCGGAAGCGGGTCAGCTTAGCTCGAGCGTTAATGCTGGATCCTGAGCTAGTGCTGTTCGATGAACCGTCGGCCGGATTAGATCCCGTCATGAGCTCGGTGATCGATGAGTTGATCATTAATCTCACGAAGAAGACAAATACGACTTCGGTTATCGTTACCCATGAAATGGACAGCGCTTTTAGAATCGCCACGCGCATGGCCATGCTTTATCAGGGCGCAATTATCCAGGATGCTACCCCGGAGGATTTTAAAAGTTCGGATGACCCTGTGGTTCGACAATTTGTTACCGGCGGAGTTGAAGGTCCTATGACTGAGCCATTGCCTGATGCAGATAATACGTAGTGAGATTCGGACGGGCATCCTGGTTATTCTGACCGTTGGGCTGTTGGTCGGTGTCGTGCTCTATCTGTCGGCGCCGGGTCTATTTCGGCCGATCGTCCGGTATCGAGTCTTCTTTGACGATGCTGCCGCGATCAAGCCTGGTGCGAATGTGTCTTTAGCCGGAAGAAAAATTGGGACGGTGGATTTTATCCAGTCGCCGGTGCCAATTTCAGAGAGGCCGCCTGGTAAGCCGGATTATGAGGCTGTCATCACCGTGGAGGTCGCTGCCGATGCGCAGATCTACAAAGAAAACGCCGTAACTATGCGCTCATTTGGGCTTTTGGCGGAACCGGTCATTGATTTTACTCAAGGGAACCCAAGCTCCGGTAAAGCAGTTAACGGAGACGCGTTTGTAGGGTTACGCTCTCCAGATTTGGGTGAGGTCGGTCCCGCTCTCGTTCAGCAATTGGAGCCGATGTTAAAACAGGCCACCGGAACGCTGATAGAACTCCATCGGACTGCTGAGAATCTCACCCGTTTGACGGGTAAGGATTCAGCCCTTTTGTCGTCATTGGATAGAACGCTAGACAATTTCCAGGTGGTCGGCCGAAATCTACAGGCGCTGACGATAAAAGGGGGCTCGGTTGATCAAACGCTGCAAGGTGTTCAAGCCACGCTTAAGGACGTTCAAGGATTGGTGGGTCAGGTCGAGAAGGATGACCATATAGGGAAAACGTTAGCGAATTTTGATGCGGCCTCCGGTCGGCTAAAAAGCGTGCTTGGTCAGGTTCAGGACGAATTGGACGTCTTTGTTCCGAAGGTGAACATCTTCGCTTCGGATATGACTGAGCTCTCAGGTAAGCTGAAAGAGCAGCCCTGGCGAATCATTTGGCCCTCAACCATCAAGTATCAGGCAAGTACGCCGACGCCGTTGCGAGTTAAGCGAAAGGTTGGAAGCGAAGCGAGCAATCAGTAAAGAAGGAGCCAGGAGCCAGGAGCCAGGAGGGCACACGCCGCGTGCATACACCGCGTTAGTGTGTTTCTCGAATCGATTTGGGCCAATAAGAGCGAATCAATGATGCCTATCCCAAGAGCATGACCCAACCGCTCCACAGCGGTGTTTGATCCTGCCCTCCTGGCTCTTTCTTTATGCTCAGTTAAAACAACTCCTTCTGCCCATGAGACGTCCGTTCCAAACCAAGCTTTTTGTAAGCTTTGGGTAGTGCCACCCGGCCTTGAGCCGTTCGTTGAAGGTATCCTTCTTGAATTAGGTAGGGCTCGTTTACTTCCTCAATCGTACCAGGATCCTCTCCTACCGACACCGCGAGCGAATTAAGTCCAACCGGGCCGCCTTGGAACCGGGAGATTAGGGCCACTAATAGTCGTTTGTCCATCTCGTCCAATCCATCGGTGTCGATATCGAGCATTTTCAAGGCAAGATCGGCAATCTGTTTGTCAATGCTGCCGTTGGCTTTGACTTGAGCGTAATCTCGGACCCACCGCAGCAGATTGTTCGAGATTCGAGGAGTGCCACGCGAACGAGCAGCGATTTCTCGGGATCCTGCCTGATCAATGGTGATCCCGATAAGGCCTGCGCTCCGGTCGATAATATTGCTCAGCTCCTCGACACTGTAATAATCGAGCCGGCTGGTCATGCCGAAGCGTGAGCGCAACGGTGAACTAATCAAACCCGCGCGAGTGGTTGCACCGACCAGAGTAAACTTGGGCAGGTTGAGCCGCACACTTCGCGCGTTCGGCCCCTGGTCGATGATGATATCCAAACGGAAATCTTCCATAGCCGGGTAGAGATACTCTTCTATGGCCGGTTGGAGGCGGTGGATCTCGTCGATAAATAGGATATCGCCTCGCTCCAGCGTCGTCAGGAGCCCCGCCAAATCTCCTGCCTTCTCAATCATGGGACCGCTCGTCGATTTCATGTTGACACCCATCGAGTTGGCCAAAATGAAAGCCAGGCTAGTTTTTCCCAGACCCGGGGGACCGCTCAGCAAGATATGTTCGAGCACGTCGCCGCGTTGTTTGGCGGCGGCTACCATCAGTTCCAACCGTTCTTTGACGCGAGCCTGTCCTTGGAATTCGGAAAACAAAGGAGGCCGTAGCGACAGGTCAAACGGGCTCTTGGGCGACTGGATGGTTTCTTGGTAAAAGTTCTCGGCCACGCTTTGGCACCAATGTGACCATTTCTGGCGTAGGTTTCCAGTATCGTCTCGATGTCGACGTAATCGTTCTCGTCGTCGTCCTCGTCCTCGGCCTCGATTTGAGCGTGCATTGTTCAATCGATTTGGAATGCCCTGTAATCGATTAAGGGAAGCAAGTCGATTTGTGCGCTGCGAGACTTTCGAGGACGAGGACGACGACGAGAACGATTACGACTTCCCACCGAGAAAGACGCTGGAACCGCCAAAAGGAGTGGTTTAATACTAGCCCTGCCAATGAATGCTCTGATTTCCAGCGCGGATGTTATTGATAAGGTGCTCGACGGCGAAAGAATCAATAAAGAAGAGGCGTTGGAATTATATGGGCTCCCGATCGAAGAGCTGGGAGCGTTGGCTGATCATCGGCGCAAATTGGCGAAAGCAGCCGCCTACGGGGGACGCGGGAACGAAATCGTCACCTACATTGTTGAGCGCAACATCAACTACACGAATGTTTGCAACGTTTACTGCAAGTTTTGCGCATTCTATCGCACGGAAAAAGATCCTGATTTCTATGTGCTGACCCACGAGCAGATCGACCAGAAGATCGAGGAGCTGGCCGGTATCGGAGGCGTACAAATATTAATGCAAGGCGGCCATAACCCGAAATTGGGGATCGATTACTACCTGAATCTGCTCAGCCATATCCGAGAGAAATTCCCTCAGATCAATATCCACGCGTTCAGCCCTCCTGAGTTCAACCATTTTGGTGAGGTATTCGGAATGCCTATCCGAGACATCATAGTGAAGTTTCGTGAGGCTGGGCTGGGCTCAATCCCGGGGGGCGGAGGCGAGATTTTAGTCGACCGGGTGCGCAGCCGGATTGCTCCCTTGAAGTGTAATACGGAGCAGTGGCTGCGAGTCATGGAAATCGCCCATGAGGAAGGATTGCGTAGCAGCGCCACTATGATGTTTGGACATGTGGAGACTAGAGAAGACCGGATCGAGCATTTGGACCGGGTTCGAGACCTTCAAGATCGGACCGGTGGGTTTACGGCTTTCATCTGCTGGACATTTCAGCCGGAGAATGTGGTGCTTAAGGCGAAACCCGTAGGTTCAGCTGAATATTTACGTACTCAGGCGCTAGCCAGGATCTACCTGGATAACGTGGAGAATCTTCAGAGCTCGTGGGTGACCCAAGGGCCCAAGATTGGCCAACTTGCCTTGAGCTACGGGGCGAACGACTACGGATCTGTTATGATGGAAGAGAACGTCGTGAGCAGCGCCGGTACGACCTTTCGGTTGTCGAGGGAGGAGATCGAGCGGTTAATTACAGAAGCCGGATATGAACCACACTCCCGGAACAATGTTTACGGCTTGCTGAATTGAAAGCGTGACCGTTCGTGGTTTTTCTGGTTGACGTTTTGGACGTCATCATCGTGAATTAGCGCCATTCGCTCTGATCGTTGGCTCCCCATACCTATGAAGCAAAAGCGTGTGCCCGAACGCAGATGGCTATTGTGCTTAGTTCTGTTCGGCTTTGTCGCGCCTTCGATTTATGCGCAACAGCAACCGACACCTCAAAATACGCCAGCTCCCCAGGCTCCAGCTGCGCAACCGCAAGCGACGGCGCCGGCTCCTGTCCAGCGCGCGGCCGGTCCGATTGTTCGCCAAATTGAAATCCAATACGCCGGACCTGCTACCTTGAGCCGGCAGCGGATTTTGACCAACATGAAGACTACGGTTGGTCAGCCGTATGCAGAGACTATCGTCGAGGATGACGTGCGCGCGCTGTATGCGACCGGTTTGGTGACCAACGTCCGAATTTACGGTGAACCGTTGCCGGACGGCGTAAAAGTCATCGTGGTCGTTCAGACCCGGGTCACCCTAGCAGGGGTTTACGTCGTCGGTAACGAGCGAGTCAAGACCTCCAGAATTCGCAAAGAAATGGCGCTGAAGATCAATTCGCCGTTGGATGAGCAGACCTTGGAGACAGCTCGCCAGAAAGTCGTGGAGCTGTACCAAAAGAGAGGCTACCCGGATATCGACGTCCAATACAAGGTCGAGACCAATGAAGATCGCGGGACTGCCACGGTCACTTACTCGGTCAGTGAAGGAACCAAATCGATCGTAAAAAGGATCCGGTTCTGGGGTAATACCGCTATTAAGACGGCACGGATTAAGAAGGAGATGAAGACGAAGGAAAACAATATCCTCGCCTTCTTAACCGGAGCCGGCAGGCTGAATAGTGCCCAGCTGGACGAGGACGTCCAAAAGATCAAAGGATTGTTCCAGGACAATGGGTACGAAGATGTCCAAGTGACCGACGTCAAGCTCAACCGCGAGGGTCCGAAATACGTCGATATCGATATCTACATCGAACAGGGCATCCAGTATCATATTGATGCGGTAACCATCGAGGGACTCCAGGTGGTAACGGAGGCGAACTTCCGGAAAGTGATTAAGCAAAAGGAAGGCATGGTCTTCTCGCCACAGAAGTTGGAGAAAGACATCAAAGCGATTGAGGACGCCTACGGAGTCGCCGGCTACGCTGATGCTAAAGTGGCGGTACAAACATCGCCGGCTGGTGCGGGCTTGGTTGATCTTCATTACAAGATCGAAGAAGGGATCAAGTCGTACGTCGAACGAATCAACATCAGCGGCAATACCCGCACGAAAGACAAAGTGATTCGCCGTGAACTTGTCCTGGCGCCGGGTGACGTGTTTGACACCGTGCGCGTGGATATCAGTAAGAAGCGACTTGAAGGGTTGCAGTATTTCGAAAAGGTCGACACCTACGCCTCTGATACGCTGGTGCCCGGCCGAAAAGACCTAAATATCGTGGTTCAGGAAAAACGCACCGGGTCTTTGAACTTCGGTATGGGTTTCAGTTCCGATCAAGGCTTGCTCGGATTCGCCGAACTGAGTCAAGGAAACTTTGACATCCTGAATTGGAAGACCTTCACCGGTGCCGGTGAGAAGTTCAGGGTACGCGTCCAGATCGGGACTCAAGAGAAGCAGGTCACTGCGAATTTTACGGAACCCTACTTCCTGGATAAGAGATTGGCTGTCGGGACCGATCTCTTCTATTTGGACTCCTCTTATTTCAGCAACGTGTACAACGAGAAATACTACGGGTTCGACCTCTTCTTGCGCCAGCCGATCACGAACTTCCTGGCACAGAAGTTCACGTACCGATTACAGGAGACGGACATCTACAACGTTACGACCACTGATCCGTTGATCCAGCAGGAGCAGGGGTCGACGCTGGAAAGCCGGTTTACCTATACTCTGACGTACGATAAACGCGACAACGCTTTCTTAACCCGGACTGGAAACCGCTTTGATTTCTCGGTTTATGTCGCGGGCGGTCCTTTGGGTGGCGACGTTCAACTTTACGGCTTTGATTTGGAGGGAGAACAATATTTCCACTTGCCTTTTGACGGAATTCTGCTTTTTGACGCAGAAGTGGCATCAGTTGCGAACTGGGGTGGAGGAAGCACGATACCGATTTACGATCGACTCTTTTTAGGAGGCGCCAACAACCTGCGCGGTTTCGACTTTAATCGGGTTGGTCCTAAGGATGCAGAAGGCGATGATATTGGCGGTAATTCGTTGGCTCGGTTGACTGTCGAAGTAACTTTCCCGATCATCGACCGGGTTCGTTTCGCGGTGTTCTATGACACTGGTTTCGTGAACGCGGGTTCGTGGAACTTCGGCACCTCGAACGTGAACTCCGACTACGGCGCTGGTCTGCGCTTGAATCTGCCAATCGGGCCGATCCGGCTCGACTACGGTATTCCGGTGCAGTCGGATAAGTTTAATAACTCCTCCGGGCGTTTCCAATTCAGCGTGGGTTACCAATTTTGAACGGGATTGGCTCGGGGGCGTCTCACTCAAACCGGAGAGTCCCATCCATTGTTAGTTAATGAATATAATGAATAAATCCTCATTCGTCGTGGGGGCTTGCGTCGCTGCCAGCTTGGGCTTTGGCGTATTGTCCCAAGCAAAAGCGGAGTTAAAAATCGGTACCATCGACATGGCTAAGGTCATGGCGGGTTACTACAAAACTCAAGAGGCACAACAAAAGCTAGAAGAAGCCCAAAGGTCCGCCCAGGACGAGCTGAACTCGCGGATGGATTCCTACAAGAAAAATCTCGATACCATCAATAAGCTTAATGAGGAGCTGAATAAGCCCGACTTGAGTGGCGCCAGCAAAGATCAAAAGGCTCAGGAACGCGATTCGAAGATCGCTGAAACCAATGGGTTAGAGAAGGAAATTCAGGATTTCCGTTCGACTCGTCAGAAACAGCTTCAGGATGAGAAGACCCACATGGTGTCTGCATTGGTAGAAGAGATCATGAAGGTTGTCACCGACCAGGTTAAAGCACAGAACTACGATCTGGTTTTTGATAAATCAGGGCAAAGTGCTGCTCTGGGCACACCCGTCTTGCTTTTTGCTAGATCCGACGTCGACTTCAGCGACATGGTGATCGCAAAGTTGAATGCGAATCGACCTGCGGCAGCGCCCTCGGCTAAGCAAGGCACAACCCCAGCCGCTTCAAATACTCCGGCGGTAAATACTAAGCCGGGTGGGTTCCCTAGCCCGACCAAGAAGCCATAAGGCTCTCGCAAAATTAAGTGTGGCAGACGACGACGTTGGGCGGGACGAGCCCAGCGTCGGTAGGACTTCGGCGAGCTCAGTCGAGCCGGCGAAAATCTCAGCCCAGGCTAAAGCCTTTGCAGCGCTTTGCGCCTATTTGCTTCCCCTCGTGCTCGCTTCCACCCAGGCCAAGTATTCCGGCGACCCCTCTGACACCGGCCACGCTATGAACTCCGGAACTTCGTATGGATGCTCTTTCAGAACAAAAGTCCGGAGCGCTACGAGCCGGTCCTCCGTGGTTTTGAAGGTAACGGCTGTCTCCTGAGCGGCTTCGATCTTGCCTTTCCAACGGTATATCGATTTGGCTTCTGATATCAGCGTTGCGCAAGCAGCCAAGCCATTCTCTACTGCAGTTCGACTGATTCTCCAGGCGATCTCGTGATCTGGAAAAGTGCAGGTCACCACCAGGACCTCCATAATCAGTTACCGCAGGAATCGATCCAGATTTTCGTCTTCCCAGCGGCGAGCCCTCTGGTAGCAATGGAACCGCTGTTCTCGACGGTAGAATTCGTCAGTATGAATTCGACGGCGTCCGGTTGCATCTTCCTCCTCGGGTACGACCGCGTGGAGCATCTCGTGGTAGATGACGTACTCGAGGAACCAGGTCGGGACGAACGGCGCATCGAGTAGGGGATGAATCCTTATGATACGGTCCTCTTCCTGGATCGTACCAAATACAAAGTATTCTTTAGGGGGGAGCTTTCGTTTACGGCCCCACGTGATGGTGTAAGCGCGCAACGCGCCATTAAAATATTCGCCGTTTAGCTTATCGAACAGCGCTCTCAGGTCGAAATATTGTCCCTCGTGGGAAAGCTCAAGCTGACGTTGGACCGGGAGCCTTTTGACTGACAATTTTCGCTTTCGCGTTCCCATAAACTGAAGTGCCTAAACTCTAAAGAGCAAACGAGCCTCGGCAACCGCAAAAGATTCTTAGTTCACGAAAAGCAGAAAGCGCCTGGAATGCGGGTCGTAATGGCGCTATAGCGCTACTAGGGTTCCAGACGAGGGGATGTGTGGCTATAATTATACAGATAGCTCCTCAGGAGCGCGTCTGATTGGCGCTTGCTATGGCGATAAAGCAAATCTGAGGTAAGTGCCTAAGAACTGCAGGCGACGTTCTGTGTTTGGCCCTTAGAAGGGCGAGCCACGCTCCGTAGGAGCGGAATTTTTGTCGAGGGACGAGCCGAATTCGTCCCTACCGGCGACCTCAGTCTTCCTCGGCTTCAGCTCCCAAATCTTCCTGCGAAACAACCGGAGCAATATCCTGCAGCTTCTCTCCCTCAATGAGGTTGATTAGCTTTACGCCCATCGTGTTTCTCCCGGTTTCCCGTATCTCGCCAACCCTCAGGCGAACCATTTGGCCGCCCGTGGTGATGAGCATGACTTCATCGACCTCGTGGACGGACAAAGCTCCAATCACTTCTCCGGTCCGATCTCCGGTTTTCATCGTGATGATTCCTTTCCCGCCTCGGGACTGCAGACGATACTCCTCGAAGCCGGTTCTTTTTCCAATGCCGTTAGCTCCGGCCACGAGCAGTTTGGCGTCGGCCACGACTTTGGCGATGCCGACGACCTCGTCTCCCGGGTCGGGCCGGATGCCCCAGACACCAATCGCGTTCCGCCCCATATCCCGAGCATCTTCTTCGTGAAACCGAATGCTCATCCCCTGCTTGGTAATCAGCACGACCTCTTCACTGCCATTCGTCAGCAGCGCATCGATCAACGCGTCGTCCTGCTCGATTTGAATCGCGATAATGCCTCCTCTGCGGACGTTGGCGAATTCAGAAAGGTTGCTCTTTTTCACCAGACCGTGCCGAGTCGCGAACATAATATGCAGGCTGGGGTTCCAGGTGGTTTCTTCCCCTTCTTCCTTTTTCGCTTCGATGCGCAGTGTGGCTGCGATCTTCTCCTCAGGACGCAACTCGAGCAGATTTGCGATCGACCGCCCTTTTGAGGACCGGCTCATCTCTGGAATCTGGTACACTTTCTCTACGTAGCACCGGCCGCTCTGCGTAAAGAACATTAGGGAATCGTGCGTACTTGCGGTGAATAGGTGTTGAACGAAATCGCCTTCATCGCCTTCCATCTGCGCTTCGCGAGTTGCCATCCCGATCACTCCGCGACCGCCGCGGCGTTGAGCTCGGAATTCGCTTTCTGCCGTCCGCTTGATATAGCCGCCATGCGTAATCGTGATAATGCATCCTTCGTTGGCGATAAGATCTTCGATGTCGATATCACCTTCGGCGGGGACGATTTGCGTCATTCTCGCTGAATCGTATTTGTCCTTAACCTTCAGGAGCTCTTCTTTGATCATCCCCATGACCCGGTCTGCCCGGTTCAAGATATCGAGCAGGTCATCGATGCGGGTAAGGAGCTCGCTGTATTCGTCGGTGATCTTTTCCCGTTCCAACCCGGTTAGTTGGTAGAGGCGAAGGTCAAGGATTTGATCCGCTTGCTGTTCGCTAAGACTATATCGGCCGTCCACTAACCGCGCAGCGCTACGAATGCGAATACCGATCTGTTCGACTTGGCTCTGGCTGAATTCGTACGCTAACAGTTTTACGCGCGCTTCCTCTCGGTTGGACGAATTGCGAACGATATCAATAAAGTCGTCGAGATTCGCCAGAGCGATTAAATAGCCTTCCAAGGTCTCGGCTCGTTGCTCTGCTTGTCTTAATAGATAACGGGTCCTCCTGAGCACCACGTCACGCCGGTGCTCGATGTAACAATGCAAGGCCGCGCTAACAGATAGCAGTTTCGGTCGGCCATGATCAATCGCGAGCATGTTAACGGCGAAGGTGCTCTCCAAGGCAGTATGCTTGTAGAGGTTGTTCACGACCACGTTCGCGTTCGCGTCCCGTTTGAGCTCGATCTCAATCCGGGTGTTTTCATCGGACAGATCCCGGATATCGCTAATTTCAGTGATCACCTTTTCCTGAATTAGCCCGGCAATCCGCTTGATCAGCTCTGCTCGATTGACGTTGTACGGGATCTCAGTGATCGCCAGGATTTCCCGGTTCTGTTTTCCCTCCTCGATCGTCACCTTGCCTCGGACCCGAACAATCCCACGACCGGTTTCGAAGTACTGGCGGATACCACTGATCCCGCAGATGGTACAGCCGGTAGGAAAATCAGGTCCTTTGATAATCTCGAGCAGTTGGTCGACGGTCAGCGCGGGATTATCGATTAGCGCGCAGACGCCCTCGATCACTTCTCCCAGGTTGTGCGGGGGGATGTTAGTTGCCATCCCCACGGCGATGCCGGTACCGCCATTTACTAATAGGTTCGGGAATGCTGCCGGAAAGACGGTTGGCTCCACCGTGGTCTCGTCATAGTTGGGAACGAAATCCACTGTCCCTTGGCCCATATCCTCCATCAGTACCGCGCCGAGGTGGGTCAGCCGGGCTTCCGTGTACCGCATCGATGCCGGCGGATCTCCGTCCATGGAGCCGAAATTGCCTTGGCCTTCAATCAAGGTCTCTCGCATCGCCCAAGTCTGGGCCATATGGACGAGCGTCGGATAAATGGCCATGTCGCCATGAGGATGGTAGTTACCCATCGTCTCACCGACGATCTTAGCGCATTTGGTATGCTTGCGATTGGGCAGCACGCCAAGTCCCTGCATAGCATAGAGGATCCGGCGCTGAGAAGGTTTTAGTCCGTCACGAGCATCGGGAAGTGCGCGCGAAATAATGACCGACATCGAATAGTCGAGAAACGACTTCGACATCTCCTCTGCGACGTTGACGGCTTCGACTTTTTCGTTTGGATCAGGCATTGAAACGGTTCACAGTTCGCGGTTCGCCGTTCATGGTTCTCGGTTTGCGGTTCGGCTTATCAACGGCGAACTGCGAACTGCGAACGGTGAACTACGAACCCGTTAAATATCGAGGTTTCTTACGTTCAGCGCGTTATCTTCGATGAACGCTCTGCGCGGCTCCACCACATCGCCCATCAGGATCGTGAACATCTTGTCAGCCTCGACCGCGTTATTCTCGTTGAGCTCGACTTGGAGCAGTTTCCGTTTGGTGGGGTCCATTGTGGTAGAGAAAAGCTCTTTGGCGTTCATTTCTCCTAACCCCTTGAACCGTTTGATCTGAACACCGCGACGGCCAATCTCTTTTACGGTCTCGAGGATCTTGGGGATCGAAGATACCGGGACGGAGGTTGCTCGCTCACCTTCACCATCAATCAGTTCGAAGATCGGTTCTTCATTGGTGGAGTAGTGCTCTACCTCAAGGCCGCGATTGCTTAGTTCCTGGAAAACCTTGAGCACAGCGTTTGATTCGTGCAATTCGACGCGCCGGGCACGGCGCCGCAAATGGGGAGGCGTATGCCCGTTATTATTGCCAAATAATGGTAGCTCGCCTTCATCGCTGAGCGGTTCGTCGTAAAGCTGCAGATCCGGATTCTCGTCGGCGAACTGTTTCAACGTCGTCTCGTCCGGGAAAAACCTAACGTACTCTTGGTTCCCGTCACGAATCGAAACCAGGTATTCCGGAAGTGCCCCACTCTCAGGATGGCGATGGGCAATATACTCTTCAAAGTCGCCGCCGTGTTTCCGGATGGAATCACTAAGTCTCGAGAGACGCTCCAAGAGCTCCAGAATCTCGTTGAGTTGTTCTTCAGAGAACTCCCGGTTGTCCTTAAGATTGCGTAAACGGACCTCTTCCGCCCCCAATGAAATCAGGATCCGGTTGAGCCGGGAGTCGTCGTCCACGTATTCCTCCCTTTTCTTCCGCTTGATTTGATAAAGTGGCGGCTGGGCAATGTAAATGTGTCCTCGGCGCACTAACTCCGGCATCTGGCGGTAGAAAAAGGTTAGAAGCAACGTCCTGATGTGCGAGCCGTCCACATCGGCGTCGGTCATAATGATAATCTTGCCGTAACGCAGTTTCTCCAGATTGAACGAGCCTTCTCCCTCGCCATCCCCGATGCCGGTTCCTATGGCAGTGATCATCGTCTGGATCTCTTGATTCTGCAGCACACGATCCAGCCGCGCTTTCTCAACATTCAATAGCTTTCCGCGAATCGGGAGGATCGCCTGGAACCGTCGATCCCGGCCTTGTTTCGCCGATCCCCCGGCGGAATCACCCTCGACAATGTAAAGCTCGGTTTTTTCGGAATCCCGTTCCGAACAGTCCGAGAGTTTACCCGGCAAACCGCCTCCGGTAAGGGCCGTCTTTCTAACTGCCTCTCGCGCTTTGCGCGCTGCCTCTCTCGCCCGCGCGGCCATTAAACACCTGTCGAGAATCTTTTTGGCGATAGCGGGGTTTTCTTCGCAAAATCGGCTTAACCCTTCGTAGGTGACCGATTGGACGACCGGCTTAATCTCATTGTTGACCAATTTCCCTTTAGTCTGAGAGCTAAAGCGCGGGTTGGTCAGTTTAACGCTCAATACGCACATCAAACCTTCCCGTAAATCTTCGCCAGTAATATCCGGATCCTTGTCTTTAACCAGATTGTTGGCTTTTGCGTAATTTTTGAGCGCGTTGGTGAGACCGGCCTTAAGCCCCTCAAGATGCATGCCCCCGTCCGGATTCGGAATCGAGTTGGCGAAACACTGGATCTGCTCAGTGTAGGAGTCGGTGTATTGGAGCACCAGGTCGATGAAAGCGACCTCGATCTTATCGTCGATCGGGATCTCGCGCATTCCGTTGATCACGATCGGATCAGGGTGGATCAACTGCTTGGTTTCCCCCAGTTGCCTGACGAATTGAACAATCCCCTCCTTGTAAAGGAAGAGCTCGCGACGAACCGGATCTGTTCGTTCGTCCGCTAGAACAATTTCCAGCCCTTTATTTAGAAAAGCTAATTCGCGTAACCGCGTAGCCAGGATCTCAAACTTAAATTCCGTGGTTATCGTGAAGATCTCGGGATCCGGCAAAAACGTAACCAAGGTACCGGTAAGTTGCTTGTTCTGGATTTCTCCGATGACCTCCAGTTTGCGAGTCGTTTTGCCTCGCGCAAAAGCAATGTGATAGATCTTCCCGTTTCGCGTGACATCCGCCTTAAACCACTCGGAGAGAGCATTGACGCACTTCGCGCCTACGCCGTGCAATCCGCCCGAGAACTTGTAAGCGCCTTGGCCGAACTTACCGCCGGCGTGCAAGTTGGTCAGGACTAGCTCAACTGCAGGGATGTTAAACTTGGGATGGATATCAACCGGGATACCCCGGCCGTTGTCTCGGACAGACACCGAGCCGTCAATATGAATGGCGACTTCGATGCGAGTACAAAATCCGGCTAGATGCTCGTCGATGGAGTTGTCCAGGACTTCAATGACACAGTGGTGCAGGCCGCGCTCATCGGGGTCGCCGATGTACATTCCGGGACGTTTTCGGACCGCTTCTAGGCCCTCTAATTTATCGATTTGGGCCGCATCGTAATTCGAGATTTCAGACATACTTACCGCGAACGAGGTCCGGTTTGAACATGAGAACACGGACCGATCAGGGCGAAACTTGAGTCTTTAGTGTACGCGGAGCAAGCGGTTTTTGCAAGCCAGTAAGTATGCAACAGATTGTAGTTTCAACGCTTAACACCCGCAAGATTTTGAATAATTGACGCTGTCAGTGGGCCAGTTGACGTTGCTGGTCTCTGACGATGACGGAATATGATTTTGCGGTGATCGGAGGGGGTAGCGCTGGGTATGCCGCGGCAGCCACCGCTAGCCGGCTTGGGTTGCGAACCATCTGTGTCGAAGGGGGCGCTGAAGTTGGCGGACTTTGTATCCTCCGAGGGTGTATGCCAAGCAAGACCATCCTGGAATCTGCGAATCGCTTCCGCACCTTGCGACGCGCGAAAGAATTCGGGTTGAGCGCCGGCCAAATCGGCTATGACGCCGCGGCTATTCGCGACCGCAAGCGTAGACTCATTGCGGAGTTTGCCGGTTACCGGAGCTCCCAGCTGGAGAACGGGAAATTTGAATTCGTTCGCGCCCACGCATCATTCTTGTCCTCGCACGAGCTGCGTTTGGTAACTCTTGAGGGTAAAGAGAAAGAAGTTCGGTTTCGATTCGCGCTGATTTCGACCGGCTCTGAGCTGAACCTGCTCGAAATTCCGGGACTGGCGCAGACATCTTTCCTCCATAGCGACTTGGCTCTCGATGCGTATGTTGTCCCTCCTTCGATCGTGATTTTAGGGGGCGGTGCGATCGCGCTCGAGTTCGCCTCTTTTTACAGTTCCTTGGGGTCCAAGGTGACGGTACTCCAACGGAGCCCACAGTTTCTCAAAGAGGCAGACGTCGATGTTGCCGGCGCCTTGACGGACGCGTTGCGGCGACAGGGTGCGGAGATGATCTGCGACACAAAAGTGTTAAGGATTGCAGCTGAGAAAGGAGAAAAGGCGGTCTATTTCCTTCATGACGGTGTCGAGCGACGAGTCGCGGCCAATGAGCTTTTCTATGCGCTGGGCCGACGGCCGGCGGTTGCAGGTTTGGATTTAAAGGCGGCCGGAGTCGAGCTCTCGCCCAGCGGTGCGATCTTGGTGAATGACCGCATGCAAACATCTCAACCCCACTTATTTGCTGCAGGCGACGTTGTGGGGGTTTATGAGGTTGTACATATCGCGATCGAGCAGGCGGTAGTAGCAGCAAAAAACGCTCAAAGATTACTTGAGGGAAAAGAGTTGGGCCGGATCGATTATCGGCTCCGTCTTTTTGCCGTTTTTTCGCATCCTCAGCTCGCCTTTGTTGGATTGACGGAGCGAGAAGCGGTTAACCAAAAGATCCCGTTTCGGACCGCGAGTTATCCATTTGCTGATCATGGCAAGAGTTTGGTGTTGGGAGAACCAGAAGGTTTCGTGAAACTTATAGTTCATGGTAAGAGCGGCGAAATTTTAGGCGCAGCTGCGGTAGGACCTGAAGCGGCCGAACTGATTCATGAAGTTGTAGTTGCGATGCACTTTCGGGCAACCGCGTCGGACCTGGCTTCGATTCCACACTACCACCCGACCTTAAGCGAGATCTGGACCTACCCAGCGGAAGAGTTGGCTGAGGCGTGAGTGATCGGAAAGTAATCAGTGATCAGTAAAACAGTAATCAGTGCTGTTGGAGTCTAGGTCTTGACTCTGCTCAAACCGTCTTGCCGAAGTGTAACCGTCCTTGCCGCGACGCTCGGGTTCGGCCGCTCAGCCCCCAACTGATTACTGTTTCACTGATTACTGGTTACGTCGTGTCACCAATCGCTTCTCACCTCTCATCACTTATGTTCGGCGGTGTGCTAAAATAGCGGTCTGGCGGCAATTTTCATTGCCGTAAAGCGTTGACAATCGAATCGACAAATCCATAGTTGCGACCGTGCTCAAGAAGTTTATCCCCCAAAAGCCAGGATCAGGCCCGACTAGTGAGGGAACTGAATCCGGGGAAACGACTCCGCAACCTCCCAAGGCCGCAGAACCGAAAAATCTAACATCAAAAAACTCCGTTATGGCAGATCAATCAGCAAAGAACTCTTTAGCAAACGACGTCGAAATAAAGGGCTCCATAAAATTCGCTAATGAGTTTACCTTCGATGGTAAGCTCGAAGGCGAGATTACTTCGAATGATGGAATCTTGACGGTGGGTGAGAGCGGGGATGTTCACGGTGAAGTCAAAGCGAAATCGGTAATTGTTATGGGCAAAGTACATGGCAATATCACCGTCAATGAACGTTGCGAGCTGCGAGCTCGGTCGCAATTGATCGGTGATTTGCGCGCGGCTCGTCTGATCATCGAGGAAGGCGCAACCTTCGTCGGTAAATCGGAAGTTAGCCCAAATAAAGGGATGCTCAAGGAGCTCGGGACGAAGGAAAAACCGCAAGAGGTCGGCGCTCCGCGATAAGGAGTACTGAGTGGCTGCAAAAGGACGAGTAGAAGTTCAATGTCCTCACTGCGGTAACATTCAGCTAGAGCCTGAGCTGGCGAAGTCGACTTACTGCCGGAAGTGCAGTGGGTATATTCAAATCGCAAAAAGCGCCCGGGTGCCTGGCCCGTTGCCGGCTGGCCCTAAGGAACCGACGCTTTTTGAGAAGGTAGAGGGTCTGCTGGGTGTTCAAAGGACATTTGTCGCCCGCTGCTTTGAATGTAACGGTCGACGAGAGGTTGGCCGGAACGCGACTTCTACCATTTGTCCGCTTTGCGGCGCGTACATCGATCTCCAGGACTACAAGATTGTTGGGTCCTATAGCCGGTCGATCCGGACTAGAGGTTCGTTATTGATTACCCCAAAAGGTGATCTCAATAGCAATCGTGCGATTTGCGAGTCTGCCGAAATTCAGGGCCACATGCGTGGCAGTTTGGTCTGCGCAACCGTTTTGCGGCTCCGGCTTAAGGGCAAGCTTAGCGGCAGCCTCGAAAGCAAACAGGTCATAATTGACAAGAAATCTGAATTGGAGCTGGTGCGCCCTCTTCGAGGCGAGTTGATCGAGGTCGAGGGAACCATGTCCGGCCGGATCCTTTCTAGCGGCAAGGTGGTAGTGAAAAAGGGAGGAGTGCTGCGAGGAACGGTTAACGCCAGAAGCTTTTTGGTTGATCGCGGAGGCCAGTTCTCAGGTGAACTGACTATCGGCCAAGCAACGATGGTTCAAGGTGACCTGTTGAAACCAGCCGGGGACCACCACGAGCCGGACCATGACTCGGACGCAGGGACAGATTTTACGCTAGCGCCGGTTTAGCGTTTTTCGCTCGAAATTGCAGAAGCATTTTTGAGCGATAAAGGCGGTTAAGGTTCCAAAGACGATTTCGGGCTCGCTTTTGATTCCGGCGTTGCGGAAGCCTCTGCGCTTGGAGATCCTTGTGGACTGGCAGACGCGCTCGGTGAGGCTTGAGGAGTGGTCGATGCGCCGGCCACACTTGGGCTGGGTTGCGCCTGAACGTTGAGCCCGAGTTTTGTTGTTAGTCGATCGGCGTCTCTTCGCGCCCAAACGGCCAGAGCACTTTGGGGATAGTGTTGCAGCACGTCTTCAAAATCCTGCAAAGCTTCCTTCGGCTTGCCGTTCTTCTCGATGATCCTTCCGTGGTAATAAAGCGCCAGCGGGGCCAGATAGCTCAGTTTGTAACGGCTGGAAATATCTGAATAATACTTGAGAGCGTCGTCGGTTTTACCTTCGGCTTCCGCATTGGAGGCCAGTCCGAAAAGCGCAGTTACGAAAAGCGGGTGACTGGAGTAATCCTTAATGAAGGCCTGATAGGATTGGTCGGATTCGCTATACTGACCGTTGGCTGCCTCAGTTCCGGCGATCTGCAGATTGGCATTACCAGCTGCGATGGTTCCAGGGTACCGATGAATCACCGATTCCCAGCCCTTGATATTATGCGCTCCCACAAACGCCTTCGTTGCCCTGGAGTTACGAACCGCTTGGTAGCCAATGTAGGCGCCAATCCCGATTAAAATCAAAAGAACCAAGGCGCTTCCCACCAAGACCTTTTTTCCATGCCGCGCCCAAAAGAGCTCGACCTGGACGGCCGTTAAGCTCGGTACTGATATCTGCTGATTACTGGACATGCGAAACTCTAAAAACGTTTCTTAGCCGCCGATTTCCCCGCGAGCTTCATCGGCGAGTGCCGTGCTGAGGTACCGTTCGCCGGTAGAACAGGCCACGGTGACTATGAGTTTACCGTGATTCTCCGGGCGTTGCGCGACTTGTAGAGCCGCCCAGACATTCGCGCCCGAGCTGATCCCGGCCAGAATGCCCTCTTCTTTTGCCAACCTGCGCGCCATGAGAATCGAATCCTCGTTCGATACCGTAATGACTTCATCGACGATATCCAGGTGCAAATTCGAGGGCACAAAACCGGCACCGGTGCCTTGGATCTTGTGTGGTCCAGGCTTTAGAGGCTCTCCTTTCAGCGTCTGGCTGATGACCTGCGAATCTTTGGGTTCGACCGCGATCGCTTGAAACGAGGGTTTGCGCTTTTTGATCACTTCGGCCACTCCTGTGATCGTGCCCCCGGTGCCGACTGCTGCGACCAGAATATCGACTTGGCCGTCGGTGTCGTTCCAAATTTCTTCGGCCGTCGTCAACCGGTGCACCTCGGGATTAGCGGGGTTGTTAAACTGCTGGGGCATCCAGGAATTCGGCGTCGTTTTGAGGATTTCTTCCGCTTTGGCGATGGCGCCTTTCATCCCGGTTGAACCCGGGGTCAATATTAATTTGGCGCCGAGCATCGCCAGCAGTGTCCGGCGTTCCATGCTCATCGTCTCCGGCATGGTCAAAATAAGATTGTAGCCCTTAGCCGCACATACAAACGCCAGTGCGATTCCGGTGTTGCCGCTGGTCGGCTCCACAATGGTCGTGTCCTTATTAATAAGGCCTTCCCGCTCAGCAGCTTCGATCATCGACTTTCCGATGCGGTCTTTTACGCTTCCCAGCGCGTTGAAAAACTCGCATTTGATCGCAATGGTAGCTTGAATCCCGGCAGTGATACGATTGAGCTTAACCAGTGGTGTGCCGCCGACGGTATCGACGATACTATCGTAAAGTCTGCCAGAATTTCGCATGTTACGGTAATGTTTACCCGGGGAGAGGTGGGATGTCTAGATACACGAAGCGCCGCATCGTTCAAGTGAGTAAGTCAGAGGATAGTTAAAAAGCGGAGCCAAAAGAAAATATTATGCCAGCCTTACTTGAGCCGGAAGCCGTTCACACGCTGATGCAAGAGGTCCCCGAGTGGAAGCTCGAAGAAAATACGATTTCCCGTACCTTCGAGTTGGCCAACTTCCCGCTTGCTATCGCCTTTGTGGACAAAGTCGCTGAGGAAGCAGAAAAAGCGAACCATCATCCCGATATCGATATTCGGTGGAGAACAGTGCGCCTGGCGCTATCCACTCATTCCGCCGGCGGCCTGACGTCGGACGATTTCACCTTAGCCAGGAAATTGGATCAGGTTTTCGCGCAGGTTGCGGGTTCTGGGTAAAGAGCGCGCGCAAAGGGATATGGGCGAGGGGGCGAGTGAGCGAAACGGCGACGGGGCGAAGACGCGATGTGGCGCCTCCATCTGGCGGTGTCGCCCTTTCGCCCTTTCGCCGTGTCGCCCCTACGATCCCCTGGCCGGCTGGTCATTGCTTTACCGGTCATCTGCTATTATGGTCGCCAGCGTGGTCGATGACCGCTGGTCTGGCAATGCCGGGTCAGAGGAAAGTCCGAACACAAGAAGGCAGCATGCCGCGCGAAAGTGCGGGCAACCGAGGGCGAAAGCCGCGGTTGACGGATAGTGTCACAGAAAATATACCGTCCTGCGTAAGCGGGATAAGGGTGAAAAGGCGGGGTAAGAGCCCACCGGTTGTTTCCGCGAGGAGCAACGCTTGAAAAACCCCTTGCAGTGCAAGACAAAACAGAGAGTCAGACGCCTTCCTGCTCGGCTCCGCCGAGGACTCTCGGGTAATAGTCGCATCCCGGAAAACGGGACGTCCTATATTAATATAGGGTGAGACAAATGGTCATCCGGGGCGGTTTCTTCTAGGAGAGATCGTCTAGACAGAATTCGGCTTACGCCACAAAACGAGGCTGGTTGGGCTAATGTCCAACCGGCCTCGACTTTTTTAAGTAATCAGTAATCAGTATTCAGTGAAACAGTAATCAGTAACGGATTTCCCGAACGGGCCCGATCTCTTGTGAACTGATCACTGATTACTTACGATGCGACCTTTTGCCGGTGGATATTGCTCAAGACCAGGCTATACGTCTGCCAATTCACTTAGCAAGGCGTGCGCTCGGATAGCGTCGCTTGCCTTTAATACCAGCCGTATCGGAGAGCCGGGATGTTCAACGCTGCCGTAGACGTAATCGACATTCACCTTGGCCTCAGCCAAAGCCGCAGTGATTTCGGACAGTTTGCCAAGGCGGTCAAACAGATCCAGCACCAAGACTTCGCCGTCGATGACATAAAAACCGTTTGATTGAAGGACCTTTTTGCAGGCTTCGGAGTCGCTGGTGAGAAGTCGCACCACGCCTTGTTCAAGGCTGTCAATCAGCGACAGAGCCTCGATATTAATCGCATGAGTGCTCAAAAGCTTGCAGATCGCGGCGAGTTGGCCTGGCTGATTCGCGAGGGCGACCGTGATTTGCCTTTCGACATGGATTTTCATTCATCTGGACTTAGAGCATAAAGCACACCTGCTAACAAGGAATGCCGTGATCGGTCCGGTAGCCGCCGGACCAGGAATATCCTTGCGCTTTACGCTGGGTTTAGTGACTGCGCGCGGAGTCACGCATCGGCTTAATCGTTCTCGGCTTTCCACTGGCGGCAACGAACACTCGGGACAGGGCAATCGCCGCTACTGATCGCCCGTTCTCCGACTTCGCTATGTCGTCTGAAACTCCAGAAGCTTCGTCGGACGAGCCGGCGTTCAGAGCGATCGCGGCGTTAGGAAAGCACCTGACAGGGCCGGAGTTTCGGCTAAATTGGAATCCCGCAAGAGGCGTTCCAGACGGGAACTCGCCTAAAAAACTCTTGCGTGGGGGTGGAAAAATTATATAGTCCACGCTCCCCCGCGTCTGGTGGTTCGTACCAGGGCGGCTTTTTTAGTCCCGAAAGCAGGGGAACAACCGAACTTTTTTAACGAATGCCAACAATTAACCAGCTTGTCCGAAAAGGTCGTAGAAAGATGGCGGTCAAGTCGAAGTCGCCAGCACTGGCTGACTGCCCGCAGCGACGCGGCGTTTGTGTTCAAGTGATGACGCGGACCCCGAAGAAGCCAAACTCCGCGCTCCGGAAAGTCGCCAAGGTCCGACTTACGAATGGCTACGAAGTGATCGCTTATATCCCGGGCGAGGGCCACAACTTGCAGGAGCATTCGATTGTTTTGGTAAGAGGTGGACGAGTCAAAGATTTGCCCGGCGTCCGTTACCACATTGTTCGGGGTACCTTAGATAGTTTGGGAGTCGACGGCAGAAGACGGAGTCGCTCCAAGTACGGGGCCAAGCGGCCCAAGGAAGGTGCGGCTGACGCAGCCGGTAAAGGCAAGAAAAAAGGAAAGTGATCTGATTATGTCTCGTCGTCGCAGAGTCATTCATAAGGAGTTCAAGACCGATAGCCGGTATGGCAGCCCGGTCGTCGCCAAGTTGATCGATACGGTGATGCGTAACGGCAAGAAGTCGTTGGCGGAGCGGATCGTGTATCAGGCGATCGAAAAGAGCCGGGAAGGATCGGATGCGGTTGATCCTTTGGATACGCTGCACAAGGCATTGGATAACTCAAAGCCGCGTCTGGAAGTGAAATCGCGCCGGGTCGGTGGCGCGACCTATCAGGTACCAATCGAAGTTTCCACAGACCGGCAGGTATCGCTGGCCATGCGTTGGATCGTCAATTTCGCGAAGAATCGTCGTGGGACCATGATTGAGAATTTAGCGGCGGAACTTAAAGACGCCGCCTCAGGGCAAGGCAATACAATAAAAAAGAGAGACGACACGCACAAGATGGCTCAAGCCAATCGGGCGTTCGCTCATTTTCGTTGGTAGGTCTTATGTCAACTCAAGCTTTAGAAAGGGCCGAAGCTATGACCAATCCGAATTCGCCGAACCGAGCTTACCCGCTCGAGCGGACCCGGAATATCGGGATTAGTGCGCACATTGATGCCGGGAAGACGACTCTAACAGAGCGAATCCTGTTTTATACCGGCATGATCCATAAGATCGGAGAAGTCCATGAAGGGAACACCGTTACCGACTGGATGGAGCAGGAACGGGAGCGAGGGATCACGATTACCTCGGCAGCTACTACCTGTTTTTGGACGCAGCGTCCGGAGCAGGGTGTGTTTAAGCTCTGCGACGGCCAGAAACTGCGCGTCAATATTATCGACACTCCCGGGCACGTTGACTTCACCGCTGAGGTCGAACGTTCTCTTAGGGTGTTGGACGGCGCGATCCTGGTTTTCGATAGCGTGGCGGGTGTTCAGCCGCAGACCGAGACCGTTTGGCGGCAAGCTAACAAATATCACGTGCCGCGGATCTCGTTTGTTAACAAGATGGACCGCGTTGGGGCCAACTTTGATAACGTGATCAAGGAGATGCGCACCAAACTGGGTGCGAACGCTTGGCCGGTCTTGATCCCGTTGGGCAAAGAAGATCACCTTCGCGGCCAACTCGATGTCGTTAATAGGAAGGCGATTCTCTACTCTGATAACGACATGTTGGGTTCGACGTATGAAGTCGCCGAGATCCCCGCTGAGTATAAAGAGTTGGTCGAGAAAGCGTATGCGGACTTGGTTGAGCAAGTGGCAAATCTTGATGACGAAGTCGGGACGCTTTTCTTGGAGGAGAAGCCGGTTACGGCTAAAGATCTTAAAGCAGGTATTCGGCGCCTCACGATCGCCAATAAGTTTGTTCCGGTAGCGGGTGGTTCAGCCTTCAAAAATAAAGGCGTTCAATACCTGGTGGACGCGGTCATCGATTACTTGCCGAGCCCGATTGATATCCCGCCGGCGAAAGGTATTGATCCGGACACCGGGGCGGAAAAGGACGCGGTAACCGACGACAACGCCAAGTTTTGTTCTTTAGCGTTTAAGCTTTGGAGCGACCCGTTTGTGGGTAAGTTGGTCTTTTTCCGAGTCTATTCAGGTAAGCTTTCGAAAGGCGATACCGTCTACAATCCGCGAACTAGTAAACGCGAGCGAATTAGCCGGTTGATCCAGATTCAGGCGGACAAACGCGAAGACATTGACACCTGTTATTCAGGCGATATCGCAGCGATCGTCGGTATCAGGAACATCACCACCGGGGATACTCTTTGCGACGAAGATTTTCCGAACTTGTTAGAGCCCCCGTCATTCCCGGATCCGGTGATCTCGATGGCGATCGAGCCAAAGACGAAGCTTGACCAAGAAAAAATGGCCACTGCGCTCCAGCGCTTGGCGGAAGAGGATCCGACTTTCCGAGTCTACACCAACGAAGACACCGGCCAAACCATCATTGCCGGCATGGGTGAATTGCACTTGGAAATTATCCGGGATCGGATGCTGCGGGAGTTCAAGGTAGATGCGAACGCGGGTAAGCCGCAGATCGCCTATCGTGAGACGATGACCAAAAGCGCGACCGGTGAAGGCAAACTCATCAAACAGTCGGGTGGTCGTGGTCAATACGGTCACGTTATTGTTAACGTCGAGCCGCGCGAGCGAGGTAAAGGGATCGAGATCGAAAACAAAGTCGTTGGCGGTACGATCCCGAAGGAATACATCCCTGCAGTTAAGAAAGGGATCGAAGAATCGGTCCTAAACGGAATACTGGGCGGATACCCGGTGATCGATCTTCATATCGACATTATTGACGGGTCTTACCACGACGTCGACTCGAACGAGTTGGCATTCAAGTTGGCCGCAATTTTTGCGATGAAGGACGCCTTTAAAAGAGGCAATTCGATCCTTCTGGAGCCAATCATGAAGGTCGAGGCTGTCACCCCGGACGAGTATCAGGGAGATATCATGGGCGATCTTAACCGTCGCCGGGGCCGAATCATGAGTATGGAAGCCAAGAGCCTGGCTACGATTGTTCACGCAGAGGTTCCGCTGGCCGAAATGTTCGGTTACGCGACTGCGATTCGTTCTCTATCCAAGGGACGTGCTTCCTACACGATGGAGCCGTCCCATTTCGAACAGGTCCCCGCCCAAATTGTAGCGGCGGTCTTGGACCAGAAAGGAACTTAAACATGGCAAACGGTCAGCGCATCCGGATCCGACTTAAAGGCTACGATTATCGCATGCTCGATCAATCGGCCGTCGAGATTGTAGAGACGGCAAAACGGACCGGAGCAAAAGTTGCCGGTCCGATCCCATTACCAACCAAGATCGAGAAATTCACGGTAAACCGATCTCCTCACGTCGACAAAAAGTCGATGGACCAATTTGAGATGCGTACGCACAAGCGGCTTTTGGACATTATTGAGCCAACGGCGAAAACCGTGGACGAGCTCAGGAAGCTAAACCTTCCGGCCGGCGTCGACATTACCATTAAAATCTGAGCCAGCTTTCCCCTCCGATGAAAATAGGACTTTTAGGACGAAAAATTGGCATGACGCGAGTCTACGACTCGAACGGTAAGGCTACGCCGGTCACCGTTATCGAAGCCGAGGGTAATTCACTGGTACAAGTAAAGACGCCGGAAAAGGAAGGCTACAGCGGTATCCAGGTGGGCTTCAACACCCAGAAAGAATCCCGGTTAAATAAGGCTGAGCTCGGTCACTTCAAAAAGGCGAGGGTAGAGCCGAAGAAATTGCTCCGAGAATTCCGTCTGCCGGACGGGGCGCAGGTCCCCGGGGATGTCGACTTAAGCGTGAACCAATTCCAGCCGGGCGAGTTTGTCGACATCATCGGGAGATCCAAAGGCAAAGGATTTCAGGGTGTAGTTAAAAAGCACAATTTCGCCGGGCAACCCGCTGCGCACGGCTCAAAGATGCACCGGCGCAACGGCGCTATCGGAAACCGATCCACTCCCGGGCGGGTGTGGAAGAACATGGGGATGCCGGGGCACTTGGGTGACGAGCGGGTAACCGTGCAAAACCTCCGAGTGGTTCAAGTTAGAGGCGAGGAAAACGTGATTTTAGTTTCAGGAGCAGTGCCAGGCGCGAACGGAAGCTATGTAGTGGTTCGGCCCGCCAAAAAGAAATCAAGTGAGGCCAAGGAGCAATGAGCGCAACAGTCCTTACAGTAGCAGACGCCAAAAAAGCTAATATCTCGATCATCGAGAATGGGCGCGGTACGCAAGCGGTGCACGATGCGGTTGTGGCCTTGCGAGCGAATCGCCGCAGCGGAACTGCCAACACTAAGACAAAGGCCGAAGTAAGGGCTTCCGGAAAGAAACCGTGGCGGCAGAAAGGGACCGGACGGGCACGAGCCGGATATACTTCGTCTCCGGTCTGGACAGGTGGTGGCGTCGTCTTCGGACCTAAGCCTCGTGACTATTCCAAGAAAGTCAGTAAACGGGTCAGAAAGCTCGCGTTCCTAAAGGCGTTAAGCGCCCGGATTCTCGGGGGCGACGTACTGGTCACCGATGAGATCGTCGTTACCGAGCCCAAAACCAAGAATTTCATTAAGTTGTTGCAGTCGCTGACCGAGGAGGAGCGGGTGTTGGTTATTTCTAACCAATACAGCCCGGAAACCTATCGCGCGGCCAGAAACGTGCGCCCGGTTCTGCTCAACACGGTAAGTGAAGTTAATACCGAGCAGTTGCTCGCTTTTCGCAAAATCATTGTCACCAAAGACGCTCTTACCAAGCTTTCGGAGAGGGTATCATGAAGGAACCGACCCAAATCATTGAGAAGATTCGGCTTACCGAAAAAGCCAGCCTGCTTGGGGAACGGCACAATCAGTACGTGTTTCGGGTCGCTACTGACGCCAATAAAATCGAGATCAAACAGGCAATCGAAAAGCTGTTTGGAAAGAAGGTGGTGCGGGTAAACACGGCCCAATACGCCGGTAAGAAAAAGCGAGAACGCCGCGCAGATTTTGGCCGTAAGAGTCACTGGAAGAAAGCGGTGGTGACACTGGCGGAGGGCGAGAAAATCGAGCTTGCTTAAGGGAGTAACAGACAATGGCACTAAAGACTTTTAGACCTCTCACGCCGACTCAGCGGTTCAAGCAAACACCTGCTTACGACGATATTACTAAAGATCGCCCTGAGCGGTCATTGGTTGAACCGTTAAAAAAGACTGGCGGACGCAACAACCGAGGACGGCTGACGTCCCGGCATATCGGCGGCGGACACAAGCAGAAGTATCGGATCATTGATTTTAAGCGGCGTCTACGTGGGGTTGAAGCAACCGTTGAGGCGATCGAGTATGATCCCAACCGGTCGGCTCGGATAGCCTTGCTGAATTATAAAACCGGAGAGAAAACCTATATCCTGGCTCCGAACGGATTGGAAGTTGGAGCCAAGGTTATTGCGGGCGACGATGTGGCTCCTGAAGTCGGGAACGCGCTTCCGTTAAAGGCGATTCCGTTAGGAACGGTGGTTCACAACCTAGAGATTATCCCCGGTCGAGGCGGGCAAATCGCGCGGAGCGCAGGCCAACAGGCAGTCCTGAATAACCGTGAAGCCGGTTATGCGCTGGTGCGGATGCCGTCAGGTGAAATCCGGAAGATCCACGAGAACGCGTATGCGACCATCGGGCAGGTGGGGAACACGGATCATATGAACGTTTCCAGCGGGAAGGCTGGACGAACCCGCTGGCTGGGACGGCGGCCTCACGTTCGCGGGATGGCGATGAATCCTATCGATCACCCCATGGGAGGTGGTCAAGGTAAGAGCAAAGGCGGTGGTGGCCGGCATCATCCGGTTAGTCCTTGGGGCCAGCTTGCCAAAGGATTCAAGACTCGCCGCAAGCATAAATCCAGCGATGCTTTCATTGTGGAGCGTCGCAAATCCCACAAGAAGAAATAAGCAATGGGTAGATCATTAAAGAAAGGCCCGTTTGTAGAGCCGAAGCTGCTCGAGAAAATCGATAAGATGAACCAGGGAGCGAAGAAACCGATCAAGACCTGGTCTCGCCGGTCGATGATTACCCCGGACTTCGTTGGTCATACATTTCTGGTTCACAACGGGAAGATTTTTAACTCCGTGTTCGTTACCGAGAACATGGTTGGACACAAACTTGGCGAATTCTCGCTGACGCGTGTGTTCAAGAAGCATGGTGCGCACACCGCGAAGGTAGCGAAGTAGTTAGGAGAAACGAAATGCAAGTAACATCCACCTACCGTTACGCTCGAATATCCGCTTTCAAAGCGCGGGAAGTGACTCGAGAAATCCAAGGCCGATCGGCCTCGGACGCGCTCGATCTCCTGACGTTCAGCCCCAAAAAGGCGGCGGTTATGGTGCGCAAGACTTTGAAAAGCGCCATCGCGAATGCGGAGAACAACGCTGATCTCAAAGTTGATACCCTGTTAGTAAAAGAAGCGGTAGTTGGTGAAGGACCTACGTTCAAACGTTTCCGGGCTCGTGCCCGCGGAAGCGCCAGCCCCCTACGCAAGCGGACGAGCCATATCCGAATTGTACTAGCAGACGAGCTAGCGACGACCGCACCGGTGGGCCGGGCGCGGAAGGCTCAACCGGCGGAAGGCGCTTCTACCGGAGCGGCGGATGATCAGGTGAAATCAGAGCCGGCTAAAACGCCTCGCAAGTCTTCCACTAGAAAGCCGGCTGCAAAGACGGTCACGGAGGGTGCTGGCGAGTCTGCTGAGGCAGGTAAAGCTGATCCGGCGGAAGTCAACGACCCTAAGCGACAGTCATCGGCAAAAAAGGAGAAGCAGAAGGAGTAATTTATGGGACAAAAAGTTAATCCGATCGGATTTCGTCTCGTTTTAAATAAGGATTGGCGGTCCCGTTGGTACGCGTCTCCGAAAGAATTTCCGGAGTTCCTGCATTCTGATCTGCGGATTCGCCGTTACGTCAAACAGAAGCTTTCGTTAGCCGCTGTTTCGAAGGTGTTGATTGAGCGGGCTTGGAACAGTATCCGCGTGACCATTTATACGGCTCGACCTGGTATCGTAATCGGCCGGAAAGGCGCGGAAATTGAGCGCATGACCGACGAGATTACCCGGATGTCCGGTGGTAAGCAGGTCAAAATCGATATTCAGGAAATCAAGACACCGGAATTGGACGCGCAGCTGGTTGCCGAGAATGTGGCGTTGCAGATCGAGCGCCGAATCTCTTTCCGGCGAGCCATGAAGAAATCGGTCCAAACTACCCGGGACTTTGGCGCCTTGGGCGTCAAGATCCGTTGTGCTGGAAGACTAGGAGGCGCCGAAATCTCCCGCGCCGAATGGTACCGCGAAGGGAAGATTCCGCTCCATACTTTGCGAACGCCGATCGATTACGGCTTCGCGGAAGCCAACACCGTTTACGGAAAGATTGGGGTTAAATGCTGGATTTGTAAGGCGGAGGCAGTAGCGGAGCCCGAGCAGCGTAAGCCGAACGCACCTGAAAAGCCGGTGCCATCGGCTTCCTAATAGTGAAGGAGAAGACCTATGCCACTATTACCAAAGAGAGTTAAGTATCGGAAAAACCAACGAGGCAGCCGCACTGGAAACGCGACCCGCAACGTGTCGATCGCCTTTGGTGAATACGCGTTACAGACGTTGGAGCGCGCCTGGATAACGAATACGCAGATCGAGGCGGCACGCGTGGCGTTGACTCGTCACATGAAAAGAAAAGGTAAGCTTTGGATTAAGATCTTTCCGGACAAATCGGTAACTAAGCGCCCGCCAGAGACCCGAATGGGTAAGGGAAAAGGTAATCCCGAGTTTTGGGTGGCAACCGTACGTCCAGGAAACCTTCTTTTTGAGCTCGACGGTGTACCCGAATCGGTCGCGCGGGAAGCGCTTCGTTTGGCGGCAACCAAGCTGCCCATCCGGACTCGGTTCATAACTCGGCATGCTGTAGTCGCTTAGTTCCTGAGGTTGAGGAGATGAAAATCAAAGAATTACGCGAACTGAGCAACGAAGAGCTCTTCGGACGCCGTTATGAGCTCCGCAAAGAGATATTTAATTTGCGTTTGCAGCAGCAATCGGGGTCGCTCGAAAAGCCGAGTGTTCTCCGAAGCAACCGCCGGGAGGTGGCGCAGATCGAGACAATTTTGACCGAGCGAAATCGAAAGGTCGTTGCTAAATAGCGACCCCGGTAATCGTTTCGGGGAAGGAAATCAGACATGAGTGAAGAGACTGTAACAAATGAAGGTACTGCCACGGCGCCTGTAACTCAGGTGCAGCAGTCTGATGTTCCGAAGCGGCATCTTCGGAAAACTAGAGTCGGGGAGGTCGTCTCCAATAAGATGGATAAGACCATCGTCGTCGTCGTTGTGCGCAGAGTTCCACATCCGAAGTTCGGAAAGATCATGAAACGCACGAAGAAATTCTACGCCCACGATGCTGAAAACCGATGTGAGATCGGCGACCTGGTCCGAATTCAAGAAACCCGGCCGCTCAGCCGGTTGAAGCGTTGGCAATTAATAGAAGTTCTAAAGCACTAGGAGGAGCCAATGATTCAGATTCGATCCCGGCTTGATGTAGCCGATAACACCGGAGCGAGGATGGCGACCATGATCGGCGTCATCGGAAAAGCGACCCTTTATGCGGGCATAGGCGACGTGATCACTTGCAACGTTAAAGAGGCGTCCTCGAGCGGTTCGGTCAAAAAAGGGGACGTGGTTCGCGCCGTAGTGGTGCGGACCCGGCAACCGGTCAAACGCGATGACGGTTCCTACCTTCGATTTGATAACAACGCCATTGTGATCATCGACAAGGATCTCAATCCCAGAGGAACCCGCATTTTCGGACCGGTGGCGCGGGAATTGCGCGAAAAGAACTTCATGAAGATCATTTCGTTGGCACCGGAGGTCCTGTGATGCAGATGCGTTTCCATGTGAAGAAAGGGGACGAAGTACAGGTTATCTCCGGCAACCACCGGGGTGCCAGAGGGAAGATCCTGCAAGTGCTGCCTAAGAAACAGCAGGTGCTGATCGAAGGTGTACGCCTCATCAAAAAGAGCGTTCGCAAATCGCAGGATAATCCAAATGGAGCCATTGTTACTCGGGAAGGACCAATCCACATCTCCAACGTAAAGATCGTGGAGACGACGCGCCCGAAACGGACAAAGAAGGGGAAAGCGGAATAGGTTATGCAAGCCGAGCTTTACAAAGAGTACAAGGAACGGGTGGTTCCGGCGCTACGCGAGCGCTTGGGGTATAAGAACGTCTTCCAGGTCCCGCGCGTCGAGAAGGTCGTGATCAATAGTTGTGTATCAACCCAGTCGGCCGACCAGAAACAAGCTTTGGAAGAAATGAAGGCGGAAATCGCCCTGATTACTGGCCAGCGGGCCGCCGAAACCAAGTCCAAGAAAAGCATCTCGAATTTCAAGTTGCGAAAAGGGCAGGCCATTGGCGCGAAAGTGACATTGCGTGGCGACCGGATGTACGAATTCCTGGAACGTTTGATCCGCATGTCGTTACCTCGCATCCGAGATTTTCGCGGAATCTCACCAAAGTCGTTCGACGGCAACGGTAATTATACCTTAGGGGTTAAAGACCAGGCGATTTTCCCGGAAGTCGAGTTGGATAAGATTAAGCGAAATATTGGTTTTGATATTACTATCGTCACCACCGCAAACACGAATGACGAGGCCAAAGCATTGTTAACCGAACTCGGCGTGCCGTTCAGCGATCGTAAGCTGCCGGCCAAGGAGTCTGCAGCGTAAGAGAGTATGAGTACATTGACTGATCCTATTGCCGATTTTCTGACTAGACTCCGCAATGCGTCTGGTTCGCATCGATCCGATGTAACCGCGCCATACGCGAAGATCAAAGAAGACATTGCCCGGATCCTTAAAGATGAGGGATACATCTCCGCGTACGAGGTGGACCAATCTTCGCATCCTGCCGTTATCAAGGTGACGATGAAATTTGTGAATCGGACTCCGGCGTTGACCGGGGTAAAGCGGGTTAGCAAACCCGGGCTTCGGAAATACGTGGGGGCCGACGAAGTGCCTCGAGTCCTGGGCGGGATGGGGACGGCGATTCTTTCCTCGTCGCGTGGAGTTTTAACGGGACGGGAAGCCAAACGAGATAATGTAGGGGGCGAACTCCTGGCGATTGTCTGGTGAGGAGGTAAGTATGTCGCGAATCGGAAAGAAAAGTGTGGTGCTTCCTGAAAAGGTGAAGCTTGGTTGTTCGGACTCCGGTGCAGTTACCGTTGAAGGACCGAAGGGCAAGCTCGAATGGACATTGCCGCGGCAGATCAAGCTCCGCGTTGAAGGCACAGAGGTCTTGCTGGACCGGACGACAGAATCACGCTCGGTTAAAGCTTTGCATGGCCTTTCCCGAAGTCTCATTAACAACATGGTGACCGGGGTTAGCCAGGGCTTCCAGAAGTCGCTGGAGATCCAGGGAGTCGGCTTTCGAGCCCAAGTGCAAGGGTCAAAACTGAATCTTAGTTTGGGTTTTTCCCACCCGATCGTATTCCAGATTCCGGACGGTATTAAGGTTACCGTCCAAGAGAATACCAAAGTTTTGGTTGAAGGAATTGACCGCCAGAAAGTAGGGCAGGTCGCCGCTGACATTCGAGCGTACTATCCTCCTGAGCCTTACAAAGGCAAAGGCGTCCGCTATACGGACGAACAGGTCCTGCGCAAGGAGGGTAAGACGGTCCAATAAGAGGACGAGTGAAATATGGCTTCGATCGCAAGAATTAAACAACGCCACGAGAGGATCCGGAAAAGGCTGCTTGGCACCACGGAGCGTCCTCGGCTGTGCGTACATTTTTCAGGCCAACATATTTACGCGCAAGTTATCGATGATACGGTAGGCAAGACGGTTGCGGCTGTGTCTACTGTGGAGAAAGGTTTGCGCGGTGGCCAGCGCAACCATGCCAATGTGACGACCGCCGAGAAGGTTGGGTCGCTTTTGGCCGAGAGAACATTACAGAAGAACGTTCGGCAGGTCGTTTTTGACCGGGGCGGTTTCACCTATCATGGACGGGTGAAAGCATTGGCAGACGCCGCCCGTTATGCAGGTTTAGAGTTTTAATTTTTATGCCACCAGAGCAAAGAAACCGCCGCTACGACGGACAAGATCGAAATAAGAATAGCGATACCACTGAGAAAGTGGTGTTCATCAATCGGTGCGCCAAAGTTGTGAAAGGCGGTCGTCGCTTTAGCTTTAGCGCTTTAATTGTCGCTGGTGATCGCAAAGGCAAGGTGGGCTACGGATTTGGTAAGGCGAACGAAGTTTCTGAGGCAATTCGTAAAGCCTCGGACGCGGCTCGGAAAGCCATGGTACCAGTCGCTGTCCACGAAAATACTATTCCGCATGAAGTGATTGGCGAGTTTGGCGGGGGCCGAGTGCTTTTGCGCCCCGCTTCGCCGGGTACTGGCGTCATTGCCGGTGGTGGTGTGCGTGCGGTGGTAGAAGCAGCCGGTATAAAGGACGTCTTGGCAAAGTCACTTGGCTCCAGCAACCACGCTAATGTCGTGAAAGCCACCATGGAGGCCCTGCGGACTCTGCGCCGCAAGGAAGACATTTTCCGCCTCCGTAGCCGGTAATCGACTCACATCGCGTGGGCTAGTCCACAGGTAAGCTGGCAGTAAACGAAACGATTTCATTATGCGGTTAAACGAATTGAAGCCTCGTCCGGGAGCAAAACACCGGGTCAAAAGATTGGGCTGCGGTGAAAGCTCAGGCCACGGCAAAACCAGCGGAAAAGGCCATAAAGGCCAGAAGGCGCGGTCCGGCGGGAGTATCCGTTTAGGGTTCGAAGGCGGGCAGATGCCGTTGATTCGTCGCTTGCCCAAGCGTGGATTTGGTAACGGCGCGTTCAAGACCACCTACGCAATCATTAACTTGGCGGATCTTGAAAAATTTGATGCCGATACTCATGTGACCGAAGAGGTTCTACGCGAGAAAGGGCTGCTGAAAGGCAATGTGGATGGCGTGAAAGTTCTGGGACGCGGTGAGCTTACCAAGAAATTGACCGTGGAAGCTGATAAATTCAGCGAATCGGCCCGCCAAAAGATCGAGCAAGCCGGGGGAGCAGTGGTTGTCCGTGCTTAACCGAGTGTTCTGATGATCTCGGCTTTCACGAATATCTTTAAAATTCCGGAGCTTCGTCAGCGGATCATTTTTACGCTGATGATGCTGATCATCGTCCGGGCTGGCGCCGCGATCACCATTCCAGGAGTGAACGCGCATGTCTTGAACGACTGGTTCAAGAGCCAGACGAATAATTCGACGGCGGGAGGTATCGCCGCCTTAGCGAATATTTTTGCCGGCGGTGCGCTCGAGCATTGTGCGATTTTTTCGCTCGGGATTATGCCGTATATCAGTGCGTCGATCATGATGCAGTTGCTGACCGCCGTGATCCCGCGCCTGAACAAGCTGGCTCGTGAAGAAACGGGTGGCCGGCAAAAGATCATGCAGTACACCCGGTATGTCACGCTGGGCCTGTGTCTCTTTCAAGGGTATCTCCTGGCTTTGTCCATGCAAAGCCCGGAATCGAACCCCTTCCTGCAAGGTATTGGCGCTTCGATCGCTAAACTTGGGCCACTAGTTCCCGCTCCAGGTCTCGGCTTTCAGATCGTCGCGGTGATTACGCTCAGCGCCGGAACCATGTTCCTGATGTGGGTCGGCGATCAGATCACGGACCGAGGCGTCGGCAACGGCACCTCAATGATCATCACGGTCGGTATCATCGCGACTTTACCGGGCGCATTGGTGCAGGTCTGGAACACTTTCGTCCCTTCGACGGCCAATCAGAACCAGGTAAATCCGCTGGTATTGGTCCTGATGATCGTGTTTCTCGTTTTTGTTATTGCGGGTGTTATTGCCTTAACCCAAGGTCAACGCCGGATCAGTATCCAGTACGCCAAAAGAGTAGTCGGGCGGAAGGTCTACGGCGGCCAGACCCAGTACCTTCCGTTGAAGGTTAACGCGGTCGGGGTGATGCCGATTATCTTTGCCCAAGCGATCTTATTATTTCCCTCAACGATTTTGAGCATGGGCTTCCGGAATCAGGAATGGGCGGTTAGTTTGGCGAACGCGCTCGCGTTTGGTCCCTGGAACTACCTGATGACCGGGCTGTTGATCTTTTTCTTCAGCTTTTTCTGGGTAGCGATACAGTTTCAGCCGACCCAAATTGCCGACGATTTAAAGAAGTATAACGGTTACATTCCAGGATATCGGCCGGGTAAACCGACCGCCGATTTTCTCGAGTTTACCTTGTCACGCCTCACGTTTGCCGGCGCCATTTTCTTGACCTTGATCGCGGTGATCCCCCAGCTCTTGATCACCATGGCTGGGGTGCCACGTCTTACCGCGCGCTTCTTTGGCGGAACCAGCTTGCTGATTATCGTGGGCGTCCTTCTGGATACAATGCGCCAGATTGAAACCCATCTGCTGCAGAGACATTACGACGGGTTCCTGCGTAAGGGTCGAATCCGGGGGCGGTTTGAGCGGACGCCGGCGGGTCGTGGCTCTATGGTCAAGGAAGGCGCGTTGCTTTGGATGTGTGTCGGTGCTGCCATCCTGGCGGTCGCGGGAGTCGCCATTTCGATCTTCGTTAGCCATTGATGTCGTCCGGGTGAAAAGAAGACTCGTGCTTTTAGGTCCGCCTGCCTCAGGCAAAGGAACTCAAGCGGAGTTGATTCAAAACCGGTTCGGCGTTCCCACCACTTCAACTGGGGCAATCCTTCGCAAAGAGGCGAAAGAAAGAACCCCGCTTGGACTGGAAGCCGAACAAATCATTTCCAAAGGAGAATTGGCTCCTGACAGTCTGGTGATGCAAGTGGTTGAGGCGTGGCTGGAAACGCACCCGGACGCGTTCTTATTCGACGGCTTTCCCAGAACGGTGGAGCAAGCCAAGGCGTTCGCTAAGATCTTGCAACAGCGCCAAGTGCCTCTGAATCTGGCCATTGCTCTCGCGGTGTCTGTAGAAACCATCAGGACGCGGATGTCACTGCGGTTAGTCTGCGCCGATTGTGGGAAAGTGGTTAGCATGGGTAGACACGTCCGATTTTCTCATGATCCTTGCCCAAATTGCGGCGGACCGTTAGAGAAGAGATCGGACGATAACGATGAAGCTTTGGAGCGAAGACTCGAGGCGTACTGGGAAAAGACGGTCCCGGTATACAAGTACTATGGAAGCCTTCTTGTCGAGATCGACGCTGGACGTGACGCGGAGGCGGTTTTCGCAGATATTGCGGGGCTGATTCAGGATGATTCCCATTAAGACGCGACAAGAAGTTGAGTACATGCGGGCCGCATGCCGGCTGGCCAGCCAGATCCTCAACGAAATCTCGACCATGCTCTGTCCAGGCATGACCACCAAAGAAGTCGATTTGGCGGCGGCGCGTCTGATGGCGGCTGCCGGTTGTCGTAGTGCATTCCTTGGATACAAAAAATTCCCCGGCAATATCTGTATTTCGCTCAACGACGAGGTGGTTCACGGTATCGGTAGCCATCGCCGGATCCAATACGGGGACATCGTTAAATTGGACATTGGCGTAATTCTTAATGGTTTCGTTGGTGATACTGCCGCCACGGTTCCTATCGGCGAAGTGCCGGAAGAAGTGCAGAGGTTGTTGGAGGTTACGGAAAACGCCCTTTATGCCGGGATCGAAAAGGCCCGAGAAGGCCGTCGTCTGAGCGTCGTCTGTGCCGCCATCCAGGACGCTGTCGAGCAAAACGGGTTCAGTGTTGTGAGAGAGTTTGTTGGCCATGGAGTGGGACGGCATCTCCATGAGGAACCTCAAATCCCGAACTACCGAACTGCCGGAGCGACCGCCAAACTCAAGGCCGGAATGACGCTGGCGATCGAGCCTATGGTCAATTTAGGGAAAGCGGGGGTGATGTTGCTCCAGGACAATTGGACGGTAGTCACCGCTGATCACACGCCTTCTGCTCATTTCGAACACACGATACTGGTGACAAAAAGCGAACCTGAGATCCTCACATGGCGCGAAAAGACGTCATCGAAGTTGAAGGCAGGGTAGTGGAACTACTGCCGAATTCGAGGCTTCGGGTTGAACTTCCCAATGGACATAGGCTTCTAGCGCATATTTCCGGAAAAATGAGGTTACGTTTCATTCGGATCTTGCCAGGAGACAAAGTTATGGTAGAGATGTCTCCCTACGACCTGACGAAAGGCCGAATAACCTTCCGGCAAAAGTAAGGTAGTTGGACGAAAGCGGACGAAGCGAACGCTCCCGAAAGGGTATTTCGGTGGCGTTTTTTTGTCCTCTATTTTTTTACAGGGTGAAACCCGACGAATCTTGATGAAAGTTAGACCTTCAGTTAAGCGCATGTGTGAGAGTTGCCGCGTGATTAAGCGGAAGAACGTTGTTCGCGTGGTTTGCAAAAATCCGCGGCATAAGCAGCGCCAGGGCTGAGAAGCATTTTATTGCGCGTTTGTTTAATTAGATACGTTTATGCCACGTTTACTTGGAGTAGAAATCCCCGGAGAAAAGCGAATCGAGGCTTCCTTGCCGTATATCTATGGGCTCGGGCAGAAGACAGCCAAGAGGATCCTTGAACAGGCCAATATCGACCCAAATCTCCGGGCCAAGAATCTTACTCCTGAGCAACTCGGGCAGATTGTGCATGTGATTAACGCGAGCGGCTTATTGATCGAAGGTGATCTGCGTCGCGACATCCAATCGAACCTCAAGCGTCTCCAGGCGATCCGATGCTATCGGGGTATTCGGCACATTCGTGGACTTCCGGTTCGCGGCCAGCGGACCTCAACCAACGCGCGCACCCGGAAAGGCCCGCGCAAAACCGTCGGTGTTCAACGGAACAAAGACGCTAAGGCCGGCAAAGTTTAAATTGAATTTGTAAGATGGCTGACGACGAACAATCAAAACCCGCTCCTGAGGCGCCAGTACCGCCCGTACCGCCTGCAGCACCTGAGGCGCCCACCACATCTGCAGCGTCCGAACCGCCTGCAGCAACCGCGACGCCCGCCACCCCTGAAGCGCCCGTAACGCCCGCCACCCCTGAAGCGCCCGTAACGCCTGCAGCAACCGCGACGCCCACCACCCCTCCGGCGCCCGTAACGCCTGCAGCAACCGTAGCGCCCACCACCCCGGCAGCGTCCGCAACGCCCGCAGAACCCAAAGCTCCTAAGGCCGCAAAGCCGAAGGTTCCGAAGAAAGAGGGAGCACCCGCCGGCGATGCGGCCAAGACATCCCTTTCACTTGACGCCGGCGAAGCGGAGCGCCCAAAGATTGTTAAGGCAAAGGGGAGCAAGAACGTAGGATCTGGTATCGCTCATGTCTTAGCCACTTTTAACAATACGATCGTCTCCATCACTGATTTGTCCGGAAATGTGATCGGTTGGTCTAGCGCGGGAAAAGTTGGATTTCGTGGTTCGCGAAAGAGTACCGCTTATGCGGCACAGTTAGTGGCCCAGGATGCTTCCCGGCAAGCGATGGGACACGGCCTAAAGGAAGTTGAGGTCTTGGTGAAAGGGCCAGGGGCAGGTCGCGAGTCCGCCGTCAGAGCCATGCAAGCCATTGGCCTCGATATCTCGGTGATCCGGGATGTCACCCCGGTTCCTCACAATGGTTGCCGGCCACCGAAACAACGTCGCGTCTGATTAAGGAGTTAACGTGGGTAGATACACTGGTCCGAAAACAAGAATTAGTCGTCGCTATGGGGTCGCTCTTTTCGGCCCCAGTAAAGCTCTAGAGCGGAAGAATTATCCGCCGGGAATGCATGGGCCTAAAGGCTCGCGTCGCAAGCAGTCTGACTACTCCATTGCTTTAGCTGAGAAGCAGAAATTACGGTTCATGTACGGGCTGATGGAACGGCAATTCCGTCGTTACTTTGAAAGCGCCCTTCGCAAACGAGGTGTCACGGGTGAAACCCTGCTCCAGATGCTGGAGACTCGGCTGGACAATGTTGTCTATCGGTTAGGGTTCGCCAACTCGCGGAGCTCGGCCCGGCAGATCGTTTCTCACGGCCACGTGCTAGTGAACAATCGCAAGGTGAATGTTTCTTCGTACAACGTGCGTCCTGGGGACATGGTCACTATCAAGGAAAAACCGGCCTCTCGCCGGCTGGTGACCAGGAACCTCGAATTGACTCAGATCCAGCCAATCCCGGATTGGTTAGTGGTCGATAAGGATCAATTCCAGGGTAAGGTCACACGCGTTCCTTCGCGCGATGAGATTGCCCCGATCGTGAACGAGCAACTCGTAGTCGAGTTGTATTCGCGATAAATTTGGAGCGAGCCTCGCTTGCGCGGCCGACTTTGCGGAGCTGTTTGTGGCCAGTTCGCCTTTGTGTGGCGACGCGGCGTTTGACGTACCGGTCTTGGACGATGGTCCGGTGGCCGCCCATTGGCGTCATCCTAAGAGGAAGCCCGACGAGCATCTCGGTAGCGGCGACTGTCCGCGAGGTCTATGGCGCGCCAGGCCACATCATGATCCCGGAGCAACAGATCGGCATGGCCTAAACGCGCAGTCGCCATCTCAACGCTCGGATGGCGACTGCGTGTTGAGGCTAGGCACACCTGTCGCTTCGGTACAATGATCGATTAAGGCATACCCTTAGACCTCACGGACAATCGCCGCTACCGGGCAACCGCGTGTCTCTCTCGTTAGATTGACGCCTATGGGCAGCCTCCGGAGCGCGGATCCGCCTTCTTCGGTTGACGCGCGTACGGCAGCTGCCTCGGGCGATATGAACCAGGCTGTCTGGGACCCATGCGACTTAAGGGTCCTTTAAAGCCAGGTGACCAGGCGACCACGTTCAATGACCTTTGGAGTCAATGGACGAGCGGGAGCTCGCCCCTACCGCCTCGCTTGAATACTTTGGCGTGAATTCTTCTTGGATGGCTTCGGCCATTAGGTTCAGCGGCAGGAGGCCCTGCGACAGGATGAAGTCGTGGTATGCCTTTTCGTTAAACTTTGAGCCGAGGGCCAGCTCGGTTCGCTCCCTTAATTCCCTGAGAGTCATATAGCCGTAAAAGTATGCGGCGGCTTGGCCGGGAGCCCGGTAAGTATAGCGTTCAACTTCCTCCTTGGCGTCTGATTCGGAGAGAACCACTTCGTTTACCAGGAACGCTTTCGCTTCTTCCGGCTTCATCAGACCGAGGTTAAGCATCGGGTCTAGGAACGCGCGCGCGATCCGTAGCAAGCGATCGTCGAGCGAGAAAAGTTGACCATCCAACGGTTCGTACGGTTCCATCACCGCTTCCATATAGACCGCCCAACCTTCTACGTTGGCGCTATTGTCAGCGAAGATGGAGCGTGCGATCGAGACGCCGTTGTCGACCATCGATGTGAATTGCAGGTCGTGACCCGGTCGCGCTTCATGCGCGGTTAGGGTCCAGGATTCTCCTTCGTTAATAAAATCCTCGTCGAGTCCGTCCTTACCATTCGGAATCACGAACTCGCCGTATTCGCCATGGTTATCGATTAGGCGTGGCGGATTCATGTGAGGAGCCGGTTCTTCCGCTGTTTCGGCGACGGTCCCTAGTCGGATGATCGTGGGTCGTTTCGGCAGGGTTACGATATTATGTTCCCGGATCAGTTTCTCGATTTGCTCTAATCGGTGTTGATAGAAGGATAGCAGCTGGTCGCTTGAGACCGTTTTGTGTTTCAACGCACGAATCACGTCTCGGTAGTCGGACGAACCCAAGTTCTCCTGCTGGGCAATGACCTTGGCTAAAGTCTGCATTTCGTCCCGGATCTCGATGTATTCAAACCGGGCGCGCTCCATCAGGATGTGCGGATCGATGAGCACACCATTGTTCTTCAGGTTGTCGGTATAGATTGGCGCCGGCAGCGGATTCGTCTGTCTGGCGTGCGGTAAAATCTCCTTTTGCAGCCAATCTTTGTAGTTCAGTAGTTGTCGGCTGAGGGCGGTGTGCGCATTCTCCCAACCAGTTAGTTTTGCGGTTCGGAACAGCTCGGCGATACCGTCCAGATACGTCTGAGTGTTATTAATCGCATCATTCACTTGAGCAACGTAGGGGCGGACCAGCTCCGGATTCCCCAGCACCTCTTCGGTACGAGCTTTAGCCAGCTCTGTGATCGGTTCAAAACCGCTTTCTTGTCCGGCGTAACGGCTCAAGCGAACCATCCCTCTGGCTTGTCGATCAACTGAGTTGCGCGGGTCGAGCAAACTCTGCAGCCCATCGAACACGATCTCTCCGACATCGTAGAACGGGAGCATCAAATCGTGATGTAACTGCTTGGTCTGCAGACCGTCCTTTTGGGCCGTGATTAAGATTTGCAGATCCCGGCGAACATTGGGATCAGATTCAGCCGCTTCCTTTTCTCCCAAGCCGCGCACGATCTTTTGAGCATCTGCTTGACTCCGTGCGTAGAGGTTCGGTTTTAAATCGATGACGTCTTTGTCCGCCTCATCAATCCCGATTGAAGACGCGTTCTCCGGCGAATATTTCGCGAGATACTCGAGGAGCGGCTTCGCTGCCTTGTTACTTTCCTCCACCCAGCCCGGTGTCTCGCCTGAGTACCCGGTAATCGCGAGGCAACCGATCCCAGCTAGTATTCCCGTCCGTATTAAATCTCTTATCCGGATAATCATGTGTTCCCGGAGAATAGCCGGAAATCGGATAGCCGCAAAAGGTCGCGAGGAACGATTGGTAGGGCGAAAATCTCGGCGCGCTTAGCGTTTACCACCTCTCAGGCTCAACCGCGCCGGATTTGAGCTATGCATGCGCGTAGCCTTGCCTGTGGTGCTGCGTATTTCGGACGATTCGAAGCCCGACGGGTGGCAACCGCACGGAGCGGCTCAAATCCAGCGCGGAACCGATTTTTGAGAGTGGCGTGACCTTGGGCGCGCTGAGATTTTCGCCCTACCCATCGTTCTTTGCGGCTATTCATTTTGCGGCTATTTATTTTTTCATGCGCATTCACTACATCACGCTGAACACGGATGATGAGGCTCGTCGTATCAGCCGCGCGCTGTTGGAACAACAGCTGGCAGTCTGCACCAATTGGTTTCCGATTACCTGTGCGTATCGCTGGGAAGGCAGGATTGTGGAGGAACCGGAGACGGTGCTGCTCGTTAAAACCCAAGCCGGATACCGCCAAGCGATTGAAGAAGTGGTCCGGCAACATATCAGCTACACGAATCTGATGGCCGAAATAGCGCCCGAGTCGGTGAATGAGAGCTTTGCCAAATGGTTGAATGCTGAGGTGCCGTTAGCTGCAGGCGGTACCGCAAAAACAGAATAGCCGCGAAAGAACGCAGAGAACGCAAAGAAAATACGTAACGTTGGTAGGGCAGGTCGCCGAAGCGCGAGACAAGCTCGCGACCACGGCTCGGCGCGTCGGTCGGTGTAGCAGGCGAAGTATCGGCGGGTATATCGATGTCCTTGGTTACGCCGCTCGGTCTTTCAGGAGCCTCGCCCCACCAAAGTGGGGTGTCTTTTTGCGTTCTTCGCGTTCTTTTGCGGCTATTCCTTCTTATCCTCCTGAGCTAATACTGCGGCACGATGCGTTCGCTTATCCTCATTCTCTTCGCGCTCTTTACTGCCGGCCTGGTGACGGCAGCTTCGCCGTCATCCTCTGACGTACCGGAATCCCTACATGATGGCCTTTACGCGAAAATCATTACACCGCGCGGGACCATCATCGCGCGGTTATTTGACCAAGAAGCGCCGTTGACGGTCACTAACTTTGTCGGGCTAGCGGAGGGAACATTAGGTCCTAATCCAGCCAAACCGTTCTATGACGGATTGACCTTCCATCGCGTCGTTCCCGGCTTCGTCATCCAAGGAGGCGACCCACTTGGCACCGGCGACGGGGATCCTGGATACGAATTCCCGGACGAGTTTTCGCCGAGGCTGCGCCACGACTCCATCGGCGTCCTATCGATGGCGAATTCCGGGCCGGATACGAACGGCTGCCAGTTCTTCATCACTTTAGACGCGGAAAACCAATTGAATTATTTGCATAGCGTCTTCGGGAAAGTCGTTAGCGGGCTTGAGGTTTTGCCTCAAGTACAGCAGGGCGATAAGATGGAGGTTAAAATCTTGCGTCTAGGGGCTGCGGCGAAAGCGTTTCGAGCGGACCAAACCACGTTCAACCAGCTAATCGCTAAAGCGCCTCGAGCCGTGTTCGCGCATTTCTCGGATGAAGAACAAATATTGCCGCAGGCGCCGCCACGGGAAAAAGGCTTTAATAACAAGCTTTCCAATTTTGAACGTTTTACCGGCATCAAACTTTACGCCCGCACTTACGCCGCGTTCCATCCTTCAGGGGGAGGACAAACCCGGCCAGAACTTGCCCGGGCCGTTGCCGAGCAACTTGGGGTTGAGCATGATGGTATCACCGGGCTTTACTTCGCCGACAACGGCGATTGGGAAATTGTGATAGGCGATCAAGTGCCTAAAAAGCTCGGGAAACCCGCCGACGAGGCCGGCTTGGTGGAATGGAAGAAGTTGCTCCAATTGCAGGGGACCGAGACCAGCGAACGATTGATCGCGTTAGCGGAGAAAAGAGCCACCGTGGACAAGCCGGTTACCGGGCCACAGAAAAACTATATTCGGGTTGCGACCATGCTGGAGGAATTGGTCGAAGTTTTCGCGTCGAAATAAATCGGGTCCGACTTCGGGGTTAGCAATGTCATAACCATCGAGTAGAATCGGACCTATGTTCCCTTGTTACTCTGGTGTGGCCCTTCGCGGATGGCCCCGGAAGCTCAAGCAGATTCTTCCAGTCGCCGCGCTGGCAGTTGCCCTACTCTTGCCAGGCCAGGTCAACGCTGATTCGCCAGGCGCAGCCGCAGCGCCGCTTTGGCTGCGGTATCCGGCTATCTCGCCGGATGGAAAGAGCATCGCATTCAGCTTTGAAGGTCACATTTTTGTCGTTCCTTCTGCGGGCGGAGTTGCCCAGCCGCTCACGGTAGGATCTGCTCATGATACGGCGCCGGTCTGGTCTCCCGACGGGAAGTTGATCGCGTTTGCCTCTGACCAATACGGACATTTCAGCGTCTTCCTGGCTAGCCTGGAAGGTGGACCTGCTCGTCGTCTTACGACCTACTCAACTGACGCGATACCAAGCGGATTCACTCCGGATGGAAAGTATGTCGTGTTCAACGGGCATCGCATGCAATCGGTGAAGACCTCGCAACTCCCAATGTATGCGCTAGTCCATGGCGCCGGTCTGCCCGAGCTTTATAAGGTCTCAATCGAAGCCGGGCATGAACCGGAGATGATTCTCACCACTGCGGCGCTCAATTCTCAATTCGACAAAGCCGGCCAGCGCCTGCTTTACGAAGACAACAAGAGTTACGAGAATCCCTGGCGTAAACATAATACGGCTTCCTTGGCGCACGATGTTTGGCTCTTCGACACTCGAACCGGAGATCACACAAAACTGACGACTCTGGCCGGAGAGAATCGAAATCCGGTTTGGGCTCCGGGTGAAAATTCTTGCTTCTACCTATCGGAGCAAAGCGGATCGTTCAACGTGTGGAAGCTAACGATCAAGGGCGCGGGAAGCGCCTCACCGCAACAAATCACTCATTTCGAAAAGAATCCGGTGCGGTTTCTGTCGTCCGCCCAAAACGGCGATCTCTGTTTCGGTTACGACGGCGAAATCTATCTATTGGCGCACGGATCGACGGAGCCCAGCAAAGTCAAAATTGAAATTACTGCGGCCGGGAATCCTCGAACCCAGTATCTCCATCTAAACGAGGAGGCGACCGAAATCGCTGTCAGTCCGAACGGAAAAGAGATCGCCTTTGTCGTTCACGGCGATGTGTACGTCACGTCCGTAGAGTTCGGTGAGACCAAGCGGATCACCAATACGCCGGGGCAGGAGCGGAATATCAGTTTCAGTTACGACGGACGGAAATTGCTATTTGCCGCTGAGTACAACCAGCCTTGGAGTCTTTACGAAGCCAGCATCGTCCAGCCAAAAGACAAAGAGCCTTACTTTTTCAATTCGACGATCATCGACGTGCACCTGATCCTGGAAAACGAACAGGAAAATTTCCTTCCCAAGTATTCGCCCGACGGTACCGAAGTTGCCTTCATTGAGAATCGCGCGGCCATCAAGGTTCTGAATTTGGCGTCAAAGGAAACCCGTCTCGTGCTTTCCAGTGATCGGAATTACTCCTACTCAGATGATGATCTCTGGTTTGATTGGTCGGCGGACGGTAAATGGATAATCACGCCGTTCTTACAAAATGGCCGCTGGTCTTACGAAGTGGGCTTGGTCGACGCCTCTGGGAAGCAGTCGATAACCAACCTGACTAAGAGCGGTTATCAAAACTCCCAACCTCTCTGGGCGAAAATCGGCGCGTCGATGATCTTCCTTTCTGATCGGTATGGTCTTCATGGCGACGACGGGAATGGCGGCGACCCCCAATATGATGTTTACGAAACGTTCTTTACCCAAGAAGCGTTTAACCGGTTTCGTCTATCGCCGGCCGCCTACGAGATCCTGAAAGCGAACGAGGAAAAAGCCAAAAAGAAAAAGGACGAAGATAAGAGCGCCCAGGCGAAAGCTTCTGCCGCGAAGGAAGACGACGACAATCGCCCGGCAAAGGTTGAACCGCTGGCGCTCGATTTAGATAAGATCGAAGATCGAACCACGCGGCTGACATTGGCGCCCAGCCGCATCGTCTGCGCGGCCCTGAGCAAAGATGGCGAACAGCTGGTTTATTTGGCGAAGAGCGACAAAGGTTTCGCGGTTTGGTTGCTGAAGCCGCGGAAAAAAGAACTGAAACAGCTCTGTGAAATTGAAGGCGCATCAAAGCCGTCTGCCAGTTTACCTCAACAGCTTTTTCTAGACCAAGAAGACAGGGCTGCCTTCGTCCTGGTCGATGGACACATCAACAAAGTTGATCTAGCCACCGCGAAAATTGAGCCGGTTAAATTTGATGCCGAGAAGGAAATCGATGGCGCTGCGGAACGGAGTTATCTTTTCGAACATATCTGGCGGCAGATAAAGGAGAAGTTTTACGTTCCCGACATGCACGGTGTCCCCTGGGACTACTACAAGACGGTGTATGCTCGGTTTCTTCCTTTCATTACCGATGACCGTGACTTCGCCGAAATGGCGAGTGAAATGTTGGGAGAGCTCAATGCTAGTCATACCGGCTGTTACCTAACTCCAATCACAGACGGTGATCAGACCGCCTCCCTTGGCGCTTTCTTTGATCACAGTTATAACGGCCCGGGTATCAAAATCGAGGAAGTCATCGAGAAAGGACCGTTAACTGAAACCGATCCTCCGCTGCAGGTCGGAATGATTATTGAAAAAATCGACGGCCAACCGGTTAACTCCGGCATGGACATTAGTCCGCTCTTGAACTTCAAAGCGGGCAAACCAACGGCGCTAGGCATTTTCGATCCCGTCAAAAATAGCCGTTTCGTGGTAACGGCTAAGCCGGTCGGGCTTGAGGTACTCGAAGGGCTCCTCTATGACCGTTGGGTCAAGCAACGTCGCGAGTTGGTAGATAAGCTAAGTAACGGGACCATTGGGTATGTCCACGTCGCTCGCATGGCTGATCCCGCGTATCGAGATACGCTTGCTGAAGCTCTTGGCCGCCAAGTCGAGAAAAAGGGGCTTATTGTCGACACGCGCTGGAATCCGGGTGGGAACATGCATGAGGCCTTGGAGACATTTCTCAGCGGGAAACAGTACATCAAATACGTCCCCCGCGGGCAGATTCTCGGCTGGGAACCTCTGCGGAAATGGTCAAGAAAGACGGCTCTGCTAATTAACGAAGGGAACTATTCGGACGGCTTGATCTTTCCTTGGACCTATAAGCACTTCCAACTAGGGAAGTTGATTGGAATGCCAGTCTCAGATAGCGGCTCCTTCGTTTGGTGGGAAACCCTGCAGGACCCGGGACTCATTTTTGGGATACCGGAAGTAGGCCTGCAGGATGAGCAAGGTGAATTCCTGGAAAGAGTGCAAGTGGATCCGGATATTCAAGTAACGAACGATCCGAAAAGCACGGCCGAAGGGCGTGACCCGCAGCTCGAACGCGCCGTTCAAGAGCTGATGAGTGAAAGTTGAGAATATTCAACAACCCAGAAGCGAAGCATGGTCGGCGCCGTGAGTTAAGCATCAGTTTCGGGTTCGGCAACGACGATGATTTCGGGGCCAGATACGCGGAACCCGAGCTGGGCACCGCCGGCTACGAATATGAGCCTGATGGTTCCCGCGAGGAAAGGAGCCGCTACCCTACCGCTTCCCTGGCCGGCAAAATAAAGCAGCATGCTCAAGCCGGTTGCTCCATAGATCGGACCAATGCGACGGCGGTAGAGCTCCGTTTTATTCGAACCCTTGTGGCGTTGTCAGAATCGAGAAGGTTGATTGCGCCAAGAGCATGGCAGAATTGTCCGGCAGCTTAGCGGCGATTTCCTGTAGCTCCTTTAGCGCGGCTTTTGCTTTGACGAGATTCGACTGAAACTCCTTCTTCAAATCGGCGACATTGACATCTTCACCTGCGTCCTCCGGAACCGCGACTAAATCCTTTAATGTCGCCTGGCATGACGCGAAAGCGGTCGACACGGCTTTCCGCGCTTCCGGATTCGCGGCTGCGCTCCCGGCGAGTTGCCTGGCCAAGCGGATAATGGTCTCGGCTTGTTTGGTGTCGACGCTGACGCCGGCTAGCGTCAGAATAGAGAAATAACTCCCTCCATTCTTGTTTACCGCGGAGTCAAAACTGACCGGGGCTACATCGGGTAACAATTGGCGGATGCGCTCGATGGTTTTCTTATCATCGGCTTTTAACCCGTTGATCAGCGTTTGAGTCTGCTGGTTTAAACAACCGGTGTAAGCGTCGGCAACCGAACGGACACCGTGGGTACTCGTGTCATTGATCTTCTGCGATACGTCGTCTACCACGAACTGGTCCTGTCTGAGGAGGTCTTGGCAGTCTAAAATAACATCACCATCTGAATTCGTCTCCGGGTTAACTGGAATGTCGACATCGATGTGCAAGCTGACGCCATCGACTTTCCCGAGTTCGCCTTCGGCGCTCTTTTTTGCTGTGTGAACCAGCGTCTCTAAGTCCGTTGGCATAAGCGGCACGTTCAAGCTGAGCAGCCCAAGCCGGCCCACGTCCAGCCGAGTCGGGTACCCGGTCAGCGGCTTATTTGTCTGGGTATTAACGATGTTGACCTCAATCGCAGGTCTCGGCTGTTTTGGTGTCTCCCTGATATAAATATGGACCGGTAGGCGGCCCAAATCCCCTTCAATTACCCGTCTTTCCTTCGACTTCAGCAAAGTACTGGCCGGAAGCTCGATTTCGTCTGGTACGTTGCCATAAGAATCCGAGTGAAACCGGATTGTCGCCTTGATCTCAGGCAGCGATGCATTTTGCGACTCTTCTCCGGTTGCCGACAGCAAACCAGAGGCAATTAGTCCCGGAGTGAAGAGCGTTATCCGCATAGGCGCTGCCCCAGCTACAGAATCAGGAAACGCACTTTTTGTCACGCCGATGTGACGATCAATGTGAGAAGTAAGGAGCGAGCGGTGAATGGAGAGCACATCCTTATTCGATGGCCCGACCCCAAGAGAGAATTCGCCCGGAGACTAATTGGTGCCTAGAATATTGCTCGAGAACCCCAGAAGAGCATCAGCATGGCAAACATTGACCGACGGACCTTTCTACGCGCCACAACCGCGATTGCGGCCGGCGCAGTGGCGCCGGACTTGACTCTGGCCGCCGGCAACAACAACAGAGAACTTATGGCTTCGCCTTCTCCGGTTACCCCGCATGTGACCAAAACGCTTGCCAGTTACATTATCTCGGCCCGCTACGAGGATCTGCCGGCAAATGGGCGCAAGGAAGGGCTACGCACCCTGCTCAATTGGGTTGGGGTGGCCGTTGGCGGGTCTCGTCACGAAACGATTGACGTCGCCATCGGTGCTCTGGGACCATTCTCAGGACTGTCCCAAGCGTCTATTCTTGGACGCCGGGAGCGTTTTGATGTGATGAACGCCGCGTTTATCAACGGCGTTTCCTCCCATATCTTCGATTACGACGATACTCATCTGAAAACCATCATCCATCCGGCCGGTCCGGTTATGTCGGCCATCCTGGCGCTCGCCGAATATCGGCCCGTAGATGGCCGAGACTTTTTGAATGCACTGATTCTCGGGGTAGAAACTGAATGCCGGATCGGGAACGCGGTGTATCCGGACCATTACGATCGGGGTTGGCATATCACGGGAACTGCCGGCGTTTTCGGGGCTGCCGCCAGCGCCGGCAAGCTCTTAGGTCTATCGGAACAACAAATGATTTGGGCTCTTGGACTGGCTGCATCTCAGCCCGTCGGCCTGCGAGAATCGTTTGGTTCAATGAACAAAAGCTTCAATCCCGGGCGAGCGGCCAGCAATGGTTTATTCGCAGCGGTCCTCGCCTCCAAGAATTTTACCAGCTCCGATGAGATGATCGAGGCCAAGCGCGGCTGGGCTAACACGATCTCCACCAAACAGGATTACAAAGAGATTACCGAAGGACTAGGTGAACGCTACGAAGCGCTTCTAAATACTTACAAACCTTTCGCTTGCGGCATCGTGATGCATCCGGCAATCGATGCCGCCATTCAGTTACGCAATCAATATCAGATCAAGCCCGACCAGATCGATACGATCAATCTCCGCGTCAATCCCCTGGTGCTGGAGCTGACCGGCAAGAAAACGCCTACGGCCGGCTTAGAGGGTAAGTTCAGTATCTACCACGCAGTGGCAGTCGCCATAGTGGAGGGTGCCGCCGGTGAGAAACAGTTCAGTGATCGGGCGGTTCAGGATGCCACCGTGGTTGGGCTTCGCACCCGAGTCGTGCCTGTGATCGACCCTTCAGTAAAGCCGGAGCAAGTCGAGATGAGTATAGCGCTGACAGATGGCCGCAAGTTGGAAAAGTCTATCCAACACGCCATTGGGAGCTTGGAAGCCCCGATGACGGATCATGACCTCGAAACAAAGTTTACTGATCTAGCAGAAGGTATCCTCAAACCGGAGCAAATCCAGAAGCTGATCGGTCTCTGCTGGAGCGTCGAGAAACTCGCAAATGCCGGTGATATCGCCAAAGCTGCTGTTCCCGCCTGATCCGCGGATTGGTACAAACAGCTTACAAAAGGGAATATCCGCAGATTACACAGATTACGCAGATTTCGGTTTTGGGTTGAGCCTTGCTTTCAGGTAGAAGAGACCGCATGGGACCACCCAGGCTTTCCTGAATCGCAGCTTCGGTGTTGCAGTGTTTTAGCCTCCAAGCATCGCGCAACCACAAACCCGAAATCTGCGTAATCTGTGTAATCTGCGGATATTTCCTTCTTTCCGTTCTCCGCTAATCTGCGGTTTGCTATCAGTTGGTATTATCTGCGGTAGCAATGTCCGGATCGATCGGCCTGATCTCTAGCGACAGGCCATAGTCAAGACAAGGGTTTCCGGCAGCGATTTCCGCGGCTTCGTCGAGGCTGTTAGCAACCGCAAACCAAAAACCGCCGACCACTTCCTTCGATTCACCAAAAGGTCCATCGGTGACTACATTCCGGCGAGCGACGGTTTTACCTTCGTACGTTAGTCGTTGCCCGCGTTTCATTTTTCCCTCCTCAACCAATCGATCAAGCCAGGTGTAAAATTGGTCGATAACGTTTTTTATTTCGTCTCGTGAAGCCGCTTTATCCCATTCCCCCCGGCAAATCACGAGGTATTCGGCTGGAGTCGGTTTGTCGCTCATGATGATCGGCCCATCATAGTCTAGAACCGCTTCGTTTGCCCGCGCGCTTCTTAAAAAACTCAGGGTTCCTTTTTCAGCACCTCCAACCCCGCGGACGCGGGATGCAATTCCGACAAAGCACAGAAACTCCTGTGCTCCAATATTCCGCTCGCCAGAATTCGAGGACGAGTAACACAGAAACGCCAGAGTGAAGGATGAGGAAGGAACACAAAAGGGTTGCAAACACGCTGCGTGTTGAACGGACCAAACGCCTGGAGGGGAGCCGCTTTGTAGCATGGCAGCTCTATGTGTTGGCAGCAGGCGGCTCCCGGGAACGTCTCGAGGTGTGGCAGTTCTATAGGCCGTTGTACTCGCCGCACGGAACAGACGCGATGGGCAAATATTGCGTTGGGTTATTCCCGGGAGCCGCCTGCTATTAACCGATAGAGCTGCCATCTTCTGAAGCGGCTCCCCTCCAGGGCCGTGGGCTTACGATCAGCCCGTATCCCTTAAGAGGACGAGAACGAAGCGCGTTGTGAGAAAGGGGTGCGGTTTAGAGATGCGCCCTTCTATGCCTCGCAATATTCTCGTCCAAAATGCGTTTGATCTCAGCGACGGTTTCCGGATGCGCTATTAGATAATGCCCTGCTGGAACGATCTTCTCTGATTCGGCCCCATCCAAATGGGCGCTACTATAGATGACGAGTCCGTCTGTGCTGTCGGGTCCCAGGTTTACTCCGAGATTTCCGATGATGCTGTGAAATGGAACCTTAATCGGTAATGCCGCCAGACCGTCTATTAAGGGATTTGGCGCGATCGAATACAGACTGGTCGGGCCGCCGCCGGCATTCACTCGAGCATAGTAGGGGTCCAAGATACCTGGGTACTCTTTGGCCAATTCTTTCACTGCGCGGGCTGGATCTTTGGAACGCCGGATGAGTCGGTTTCCAACGGTGCCGATGATGCCCCCCGCAAGCACGCTACCTCGATGGGGGACACTGAGAAAGATCACCCGATCAATAGAGGTTTGGTGTCGAAAGAAAAAATATTTCAAGATTAAACCCTTTTCGTCAGCGGAGAGGGTCAAGCTGTTGAACGGCTTAGTTGCGAATACGTTCCAAAGAGCGTCGCCTGAGTCTGATACCAAAGTATGCGCCAGCAGTCCTCCCATGCTATGAGCGACCACTACGACGTGATGCGAGGGGATCGCGCTGCCGGTTGGATCGAACAAGCGTTGCGTTTCCTGCAGGCCCTCGCGAAGTTGCGCCGCGCTTTCCAGCATTGGTTGGCCGGTCGGATAAAGGAAAAACCAGGGTTGATAGTGCTCGAGAACTTTCGGGTCCGAGCACAGTTCGTTGGTCAGGTTCTGCCACGAAAGCGGAGAAGAAAGCAGGCCATGAACGAATAGGAGGGGAATCTTGTTGGGATCGTAGGGATGAATCAGATAGATGCCGGTGGCGAACCTGGGATCGTCGGGTCTTATGAACGATGCGAATGAGCTTCCGGCCACTTTTCGAGCGTGTGCATACAATACCGCTAAGGTAGCCGTGTAATTGGCTGCAATCGGATCCGGGCCGGCAGCGGATCGTACAACCATCGGGTCGAAAGCATCATAGAGCTTGAGTAATGGTACCTGCCCTGGGCGCGCTTCTTTGACGGCAGTTACTCCAAGCACGATGCCGCTTGACGGATAGTGTAGCTCTTCCGGCGTACTCTGGCGGTTTTTCGCGTAGACGACTATGGGCGTACCCTTCCCCGCGATCTTATACTCATCGCGGAGACCTCTCTCATGGATTGAGTTTGCCAGCAGGACCTGATCGTACCTGGCTAAATATTTGGCCGATTCCGCCCGCAAAGTGGGCGTCCAATTGACTTCTACGCGCTCTCCGTTCCAGGTCGTATACGGCTTGGCGAATTCCGGATGAATCTCCGAGTCCGATCGATAAGAAATATTGATGTTGTGGGTGCATCCGGAAACGAGAATGCAAAGAAGGACGCAGAAGCGAATAGGGACGGTGTTGGGTCTGTTCATAGAGCAATACGTGAAATCAAGCGTCGCGGTCAGCGTCAGGCGGCATTCGATTTGCGATTTGGCGGTTCTGGCCACGCACCGAGTGCGAGCGCGGCGGCCGCGTCTGCGAAAACCGAGAAGTTGAGTGGAGCTTTAACGCCGAACGACCAGGTCATGGCACCGGCGAAGAGAGCGAAAAGGAGAGCGCTGGTAAAAGCGACGGGACGACGGAATACGCCCAGGATGAGGGCGGCCCCTAACAACGCTTCTGCGCCAGTGGCGAGAACGGCCAGGGTTGGGGCCAGAGCGTTGGGCAAGAAACTATTAACCTTCGCCGTGTAAGCCACGAAGTGAGTCCAATCACCCCAGGCCACATTAGGAGCGCCCGGCGGTCCCCAAATCCCGAAGCGGTCTGCCGTCGCCGACAGCAAGGTCACACCGAGCGCCCAGCGCAAAATGAGTGGAGCGGTCCAAGTGAGAAAATCTGCTCCTCCCGGCTTCTTGGCTTTGGACTCTGCAGAGCTGTTGGATGCCCCAGCCGAGCCGTCAGAAAGATGAGAGTGACTATTCATGGAGGTGTTTGATTACGCCTGCTTTATCGTCGTGGTTATTCTGCAGCGACATGCTGGCCTTTTTGGGCGGCAGAGCGTCTCATAACAAAGACCAGGAACGCCAACCCGACTGCGACCATGGCAAAGATCAGGAAAGCGTCGAAGTAGGAAAGCGAGGAGGCTTGCTGTTCCCGGAGATCTTCGAGCGATTGCAAAGCCATTTGGTGGGCGGCAGCAGGATCTCCGGTCTGTTGGAGAAAGGCAGCGTCCGCCTGATCAAAAAAAGAATTCACGGCGGGGTTGAATGGATCGAGATTCTCATTCAACCGTAGCGCGTGGAATATCTCACGGCGCTCGGTGATGGTCTGGCCCATGGTAGTTCCCACACTGCCGCCCTCATTACGCAATAGGGCGAGCAAACCGACTGCCGCACCACGCAACGAGCGCGGAATGTAGAGGAAAGCGGCAACATTCAACGGCGCGAAGATCATCCCCAGTCCGGTTATCATTACCACTCGTGGCCAGACCACGTGCCAAGGCGAAATCTCAAGGTTGAGTTGCGACATCCAGAAATTGCCGGCACCAAGAATCAATAAACCGATGGCTATCAACCATCGGGCGTCCACGCCGCGCCCTAGCAAGGCGCCGACGACGATTAGCGCGATGATGGTAAAAACGCCGGCGGGCGATAGTACTAAGCCGGCGTGAAACGCGTCATAACCAAAAAGCGATTCCAGGAGTGCGGGTAAAAGAGTGCTGCTCCCGTAGAGAACACCGAAAGCGCAGAAAATGATAAGGCAGCACGGGGCAAAGTTACGGTCCAATAGAGGCCGGAAGTTAACGATGGGATTTGATTGGCGCGTCTCCCAAAGCACCAAGCTGGTAGCCCCGATGAGAAAGAGAGCAGACAAAAGCTGTATACGTCCAAAAGCATCGCTAAACCAGTCCCACTCTTGTCCTTTACTTAGAACTACTTCCCAGCAAACCATCGTCATGACGAGTAGACTGAGTCCGAGAATATCGAAATTCAGGGGCTGTTTCTTCAACTCTATGCGCTGATCCTGCAGATAATCCGGATCTCGCACGACGATCGCGCAAAGCACTAGTGCGGCAATGCCGACGGGGATGTTGATAAGAAAAATCCAACGCCAGGAATATTCGTCCGTGATGTAACCGCCCAGGGTCGGACCAACTACTGGAGCAAGCAATGCTGCTACTCCAAACATGGTTTGAGCTGCACCCTGTTTTTCCGGTGGGAAGCTATCCAGGAGGATGCCTTGGCTGGAGGGTTGTAAGCCGCCGCCGGCGAGCCCCTGTATAACCCGGAAGAGAATCAACTGGCCGAGACTCGTTGCCGTTCCACATAGAAACGAGCTCAGGGTAAAGATAGCGATTGATAACAGGAAATAGTTACGCCGTCCTAGATGCGCCGCCAACCAACCGGAGATAGGTAGAATGATGGCATTGGCTGCAAGATAACTGGTGATGACCCATTCACTATCGGTGACGGCCGCAGAGAGCCCGCCGGCGATGTAACGCAAGGCCACATTCGCGATCGTGGTATCCAGGACCTCCATGAAAGTCGGTATCACTACCGCCATCGCCACGAGCCACGGGTTAAAAACTCGTTGTCTTGGCGCGGAGGCTGCCAATACAGCGGACGCGCTGGCGCTCATGGTGTGGGACTGACTGAGGCCGCGGCCGCCGGCTGCGCGAGTTGCTGCAGGTATTGGCCGGCGTTCGGCCCAGTGGGCTCGACGGTCAGATCTACCGTTGGAGTTACGGAGAGACCGGCGAACAGCGGCAGTTTGTCCGGGTCATAATTCAGGACATCAACCCGGACCGGCAACCGTTGTACCACTTTGACGAAATTGCCAGTTGCGTTCTGGGGCGGCAACAAGGCCAATGTGGAACCTGTGCCATAGGTGAAACCGGAGATCCGGCCCTCGAACGTGTGCTTGCCGCCGTACATGTCCAGCTCCAGGTCGACATGTTGTCCGATACGCAGGTTGCGAAGTTGAGTTTCTTTGAAATTAACGTCGATCCAGATGTCGCGTAGCGAGCGAATCGCCATGACGCTTTGCCCGGCTTGCAGGTTGTTGCCAGGATTCACGTTGCGCCGGGTGATAACGCCGTCGATCTCCGCGACCACCGTGCAATAACGCAAATTAAGGTTTGCTTGATCGAGATCGCGTTGAGCCTGCATCAAGTTGGTTTGAGCTTGCTTTAAGCTCGGCGCATTCTTGATCACCTCGGCGTAGATGCGATCCAAATCCGCGGCAGGATCGCGCCGGTAGAATTCATCCAACATTTGCTTCGGGGTTAGAGCATAGGATGACGGCACAATGCCGAGCTGGGCAGCGGTTTGCAGGAGGTCCGCCTGCGCTTGGCGAACGGAAGAGAAGGTCTGATCAAGATCGTCCGGCACGTCCGCCAGGTTTTTCCCTTCAGGTACTTGAGCCGGCAACCCGAGAGCGACCCGCGCCTGATAAATATTTTGTAGCGCTTGGGTTACCTGCGCCTTGGCGACGTCTAGCGCTTCGTGTCGCTCGTCATATTCTTCTTGGCTCACCACCCTCGTCGAGAGCAACCGTTGGGCGCGATCAAACTCTTGCTGAGCGAGCACTGAGGTTGCCTTTTCTTGTTCCCAGGTGGCGACCCGAGCTGCAATCAGAGCGATCTGGTTGTCAACGTCCTCAATCGCGCGGGAAAGCTTGAACCGGTAACTCCGGGCCTGGCCGACCAAGCCGCGGACGCTCGCTTGCGCTACCGTCAGGTTAGCCTGGGCCGCGTCGACAGCAGCTTGCTTGATTGCGACTTGCACCTGATATGGCTCCGGGTCGAGCTCGACCAGTACGTCGCCCTTTTTTACTCGATTGTTATCATCGACCAGGACACGCGCCACTTGGCCGCTGACCCGCGGCGCCACAAAAGTCAGGTAACCGTTCACGTAGGCGTCATCTGTTGAGACGGTATTAAATGCACGGATGACCTTCGGGATGCCAAAGAAGAGTAGTAATGTCCCTACCGCGATGGCGACCAGAATCAGGATACGACGACGTTTACTCGGCGCCTTCGCGATTGGTTTAGGGCGCTCGGCGACGGGTGCTGTTTTTTCGGTGGGTGCGGGGGTTGATTGTTCGGTTTCCACAATTTGATTCCGATGTTCAAGCTCGACTGGTCGTAAAGACTGGGACTAACACGGCAACGACATCCTTGGCTGACAAGTATGCGTAACAGGTTACGTGCCAACCTATTATGTTCTGACGCTTTTCCCTGCTTATCATACGGTTATGCGCCGAGGCAATCCCCGGGATTGTTAGTACGAGAATTCGGACTTACGCTTTTTCGTATACATCTCGGTCCTGCGAGCATGATGATCTTGAACAATCGGAACAGTCCAGGCAGTACTTTCTGATGCGAACCGGTGTCGACCGTTTATTTGCTCTTCTTAGTCTCGCCTTTTTTGGGGGCAACGCTGGGGCGATAGCTGCTTCCGCCCCCTTTGGGGTGACTCTTGATGGCAATATCGTCCATATCGCGTCCGGGTTTGCGTTTCCAAATAAGATCGGAGAGTTCCAGCGAGTTATGACCCGGCAGTATGACGCGGTCGGGCAGGGTGTATCGGTTGGTTACGAAGTCGATCGACCGCGAATTGCCGCGACGATCTATGTTTATCCGAGCAGCGGGCGGCTGTTAGAAACGGAGTTTGTGGTTCGGGAGAATCAGATCGTCGCTCAACACCAGGATACCAAGTTGGTAGATCGGGGGACAGGATTCGTCAGTCCGAAAAAGGCCCCGGCGCTCATTGCGAACTATGAATACACCGATAATTTCGCTGGCAAGGTTCAGCCGCTGCGGTCACGCTTGTTAGTCGCACGTCGGGGCGACTGGAATATCGAGTATCGTTTTACTTATGCGGCTTCCGAAGGCGCCAGTGGTGCTGCCCTGGTGGATTTTCTTCAGAACGGTTTCGGGTGGCCCCAAGAGATTCCCCCTTCGCAAAGCAATGGCGCGACCGGCAAGAAAGGGAAACCGTAGCAAGGCTGCGAGCGGGTGAATGGCGAAGATATGCTCCGTAGGAGCAACATCTTTATGGCCGGCCGGATCTAAGGGTTACGCCTAGCTCCGTAGGACCGAAATGTTGCGTTAGCGTTGTGCTTATAACAGCTTAATTTCGTACCGTTCCAAGGTCGGGTACAGATCGTCCGAATCGATTAACGGAACGATGTCGCCGACCGTTATTGCTTTCTGCGCGGGCTCCGTTTCGAAGAAGGCACAGTTCAGCTGCCGCGGATTTTTACGCGAATGATAAAGGATACCGTCAAAATTTTGAGGGTGATCCATAAACGCTCGTCCCCAAGCCTGGGTTTTATCGTAATCGGTCGACGCAAATAGTCGTGCGTCGATGCCGGCGAACAGCAGGTTCGATCCCAGCGTGTTCACCACCCAAAGTCCGGGTGTGATGTTGAGCTTCACGAGATTGTACGAACGCAGGAGTTGCTCCGATACCGCTCGATGTTCGAGCCAGCGGTCACCGAATACTTCCAGGATCGCTCCTTCCAAGCTGGCAGCGGTATAGAGCACGCCGTGACGCGCCGAGGGAGAATCAAACCGGTATTTGCCTTTTGTGCTCCAAAAGATTGGGTCCCGAAACTCCTGCCGACTGAGCCGGACCAGGGTTTTGGGCGTTCTTTTTCGAGGGAGTGTTCGCTTCGAGAGCTCCGGGCTCGGCGGCGGGAAGTCGGAGCTCATTCGCCATGACGACCATAGCGTTCAGCCGATATGATCACCGCCTGGACGCGTTCGCCTTTGCGTAGAAGATCAATCGGTCTCTCTTTCTTCGATAATACCTCGTCGACGCTGAGAAAGAAAAGCAGGCGACTCCAGTCATCGTCCGGTAGTTCCTGGAGACATTCGGCGATTCCCGGGAGAAGAGTTTTCTTTTCCAGATCAAACTGCCAAAGAGGGAATTGCCAATGTCCACGCTGGTCTCGCCAGGCAACAAGTTTACCGCTTTTACGCCGGCCGTCGATGGCTTGTCGCCGGATACCAAGAAATTCAGCCAGCGCTTCACTAGAGAGAAATTCTCCATCCTGCTGCAATTTGGCCTTGAGAGCTGCGCCTCTGGCTCGTGCCCGCTGCAATAGCCGGGCACGCTCCGCTTTACGGGGTAATTCCCGCGCAATATAATTCTCGGCCACCGCTTCGAGAAAAGCGTCTGCTGATTCGCCGGCCGGGCGTAGCTTGGCGATTTGTTCAGCCGCGGTTTTGGCTAAGGTTGCCGTGGTCATGGAAGTAGGATAAACCGAAGCCAAATAAGAGCAAGTAGAGCAAGCAAATTGAGCAAGTTGGTAGGGCGAAAATCTCGGCGCGTCCAGGATAATGCTATCTCTAAGCGCCGACACCGCGCCGGATTTGAGCCGTTCCGTGATTGGTGATTGGTGGGGCGAGGCTCCCGAAAGACCAAGACGTTTCACCGGAGAAAATCGACGCACACCAATTACTTGATACGCTTAGGTCTATAAACGCGCCGAGCCGTGGCCCACCGCGCACCACGGCTCGGCGCGTTCTAGGGTCTAGCGATGTTCCTTCTTCAGGTGAATACCAATCTCCCTGCGAAAGCGTTTGGATCTTTCGGGAGGGTCCGTGGCCAAGACATAGGTGACAAAACATGGCCAAGACATAGGTGACAGTATGGCCAAGACATGGGTAACAGTTTTGCGCAGTCCAGGGGATGCGAGAGGGCTGCGAAAGAGCAAT
>Ga0185299_10000687_pt1 | contig 82692 bp, 75 predicted proteins | sample PaiPotPPA55metaG_FD_128002 | JGI IMG/M metagenome (GOLD analysis project Ga0185299, IMG submission 128002) | Iron sulfur acid spring bacterial and archeal communities from Banff, Canada, to study Microbial Dark Matter (Phase II) - Paint Pots PPA... ...
CGCGGCGGCCCGAATACCTGCGCGAGGTCGTGGCGGGCAAGGACATCGGGGTGGTCGCGCAGCCGCTCACGCTGTGGCAGAGGCTCGCCAATCAGGGTTGGCTCCGCAAGGCCGTCATTCTGTTGCTGATAGCGAGCGCCTGGGAGCTCTACGGGCGCTGGCTCAACAACCCGCTGCTGGTGCCCACCTTCACGGCGACCCTCGAAGCCTTCGAGGCCGGCATCACCAACGGCGAGCTCCCCGAGAAAGTGGCAAACTCGATTCTGCTGCTGCTCAAGGGTTATGCCCTGGGGCTTGCGCTCGCCATGGCGTTTACCGCGCTGGCCATCATGTCGCGCGTCGGCAACGATCTGCTGGAGACGTTGACGTCCGCCTTCAACCCGCTGCCGGCCATCGCGCTCCTCCCGCTGGCGCTGATCTGGTTCGGCCTGGGCGACTTGTCCATCATATTCGTGCTGGTCCACTCGGTGCTGTGGGCGGTCGCGCTCAACACCCATTCCGGCTTTCGGTCGGTCTCCAACACGCTGCGCATGGTTGGGCGCAATTACGGCCTCAAGGGGCCGCGCTACATCGCCAAGATCCTGATCCCTGCCGCGTTCCCCTCGATCCTCACCGGGCTCAAGATCGGCTGGGCGTTTGCCTGGCGCACATTGATTGCCGCCGAGCTCATCTTTGGCGTGTCCTCCGGCAAAGGCGGGCTGGGATGGTACATCTACGAGAACAAGAACATGCTCGACATCCCGGCGGTGTTCGCCGGCCTGCTCACCGTCATCCTCATCGGCCTGGTTGTGGAGAACGTCATCTTCCGCAACATCGAGGCGGTGACCGTGCGTCGCTGGGGCATGCAATCTTGATTGCCGTCCTGATCCCCACGCTCAACGAGGAGAAGTCGATCGGCGATGTGATCGCGCGCATTCCGCGCGATGTCGTGGGCCGCATCATTGTGGCCGACGGCGGCAGTCGCGATGCCACCATTGACTGTGCCCGCAACGCGGGCGCGGAGGTCATTGCCGCAGGTCCCGGCTACGGCCGCGCCTGCCTGACGGCCGCGAAGGCCGCGTCGGACTGCGAGGTTCTGGTGTTCATGGACGGCGACGGCGCTGATGATCCGCTCGCGATCCCGGCGCTGGTTCAACCCATTCTCGCGGGCGCACAGGATCTTGTGATCGGCTCGCGCGCGCGAGGGCGGCGCGCGCCGGGAAGCATCGCCTGGCATCAGCTCGCAGCCGGCCGGCTCGCCGGGGCAGGCATCAAGCTCCTCTATGGCGTGCGCTACACCGACATGTGCGCCTTCCGCGCCATCCGCCGCCAGTCGCTGCTCGATCTGGGCATGCGCGAGCCGACCTACGGCTGGAACATCGAGATGCAGATGCGCGCCGCCGCAGCGGGGCTGCGCATCCTCGAGATACCCGTCGACTATCACTGCCGCACCGGCGGCACATCCAAGGTTGCCGGCACGGTGCGAGGCTCGATCAAGGCGGGCGGACGCATCCTCATGACCTTCGCGCGGGTCGCGCTTTCATCACACGATCGCGAACGCGCCTAGGGCGGCAAAATCGTTGCTATATTCCGAGATAAGCCGCTTGCACTTGAGGGTTGTTTGCAAGCTTGCCGCTGGGGCCGTGCATGATCACCTTGCCGCTCTCCAGTACATAAGCTCGCTGCACTAACGTCAGCGCGCGGCTTACGTTTTGCTCGACCAAAAGGATTGCCGTGCCCATGGCGTGGATTTCCTGAATTTTCTGAAAGGTGACATCGGTTATCACCGGGGCAAGGCCCAACGATGGCTCGTCGAGCATGAGGAGACGCGGCCTCAACATCAGACCGCGACCGACGGCAAGCATCTGCTGCTCGCCGCCGCTCATCGTGCCGGCGAGTTGCTTGCAACGCTCGGCAAGGACCGGAAAGATGCTGAAGACGAGATCGAGGGTGCGGCTGCGCTCGGACTTGGCACTCCGGATATAGGCCCCGATCTCGAGGTTTTCCTTTACCGTCAGCTCGGGGAATACCTGGCGGCCTTCCGGCACATGGGCGATGCCCATTTCCGCGACCTTGTACGGCGGCAAGGCGGCGATGTTCGTGCCAAGAAACGTGATGGCGCCTGATGTCAGGCGCACCAAGCCCGAGATCGCGCGCAGCGTCGTGCTCTTGCCGGCTCCATTGGCTCCCAAAAGGCCGACGGCCTCCCCTTCGCCGACCGCGATGCTGACATCGCTCACCGCCGACACCGATCCGTAGCCGGCGCTCACTCCGGACAGTGTCAGCACGCGCCGCCTCCTGCGCTGGCGGCATGCACGTAGCCTGTCCCGAGATAAGCGCGAATGACGTCCGCGTTGGCGACGACCTCCATCGGATTGCCCTCGGCGATCTTCTGGCCGTGATCGAGCACGACGATGTGACGCGCGACGGCCATGATCGCGCGCATCACGTGCTCGACGATGACGATGGTCAATCCGCGCTTGGAAAGTTTCCCGATCAGCGCCACGGCGGAATCGATCTCCGCCGGATTCAAGCCGGCCATGACCTCGTCAAGCAGCAGAAGCCGGGGCTGAGTCGCCAGTGCCCGCGCCATCTCCAGCCGACGCTGGTCTATTGTGGTCAAGTCGCGCGCCGGAACATGCTCCTTGGCCGCAAGCCCGACGAAGTCGATCGCCTCTCTGGCTTTGGCGCGCGACACCTCGATACTTCTGTCGCGCAGGAATGCGCCGGTCATCACATTCGCCAGTACCGTCATCTTGCCAAAGGGCCGTGCAACCTGAAATGTGCGCGCCAAGCCATGCGCGCAGATGTCGTGCGGCCGAAGCCCCACGAGCTCGCGGCCGAAGGCAAACACCGAGCCGGCGTCAGGCCGGTGGTAACCGGTGATGAGATTGAAGCTCGTCGTCTTGCCGGCGCCATTCGGACCGATGAGCGCAACCGTCTCGGATTCGCTGACGGAGAAGCTGAGATCCTGTACGGCGCGCAACCCGCCGAACCGCTTGCTGAGATTGCGAACGACAAGCGCCTCAGCCATCGAGCGGTACTTCTTTCGCGCCCACCGGCCCGGCGTGCACGAGGCGCCGGTATGTATCCGTGAAAACACCGATCAGCCCGGCCGGGCGCCACAGGATCACCGCGATCAGGATCACGCTGTAGACCGTCAGCTGGGCTCCGGCATAGCCGCTGCCGAGCCAGCTTTGCAGCAGCGCAGACGAGGCTTCCAGCAAGATTGTGCCGACGACAGGACCCCACAATGTTCCGATTCCACCCACAATCGATACCAGAGCCGCCTCGACCGAGATGTTGAAGCTGAACGCCGTATTCGGATCGATGAAGTAGATGTATTGTATGTAGAAGGTGCCGGCCAGCGCGGTGAGAAACGCGCTTATCAGATAGATGTGCCGCTTGACCCGCAGCGCGTCCACCCCGATCGCCTCGGCGGCGTCCTCGTCCTCGCCCACGGCAACCAGATAATATCCCATCCACGATCGTTCGATGCGGTATGTGATCGCGAGTCCGAGCGCCAGCATAGCGAGCGCGATGTAATAATACGCAGCCTTCGAATCGAACTGCATCATCAACGGCGCGTTGCCCAGGTTGGGCAGCGTGGTGCCTTCCGCGCCCCACGCGAAATCGCGAAATTTGAGAAACAGCAGCATCAAGACTTGCGCCGTTGCGATCGTGGCGATGGCGAAGTACGGGCCGCGAAGCCGGAAACATAAAGCCCCGATCGGAAGGCTCGCCAGCATCGCCACGACGCCCCCGGCAAGGATGCCGATCCACGGCGAGATCCCGAATCGAATGAGCAGGATCGTCGAGGTGTAGGCGCCCAACCCAAAATATGCGGCATGGCCCAATGACAGCTGCTTGGCGTACCCGCCCATCAGATTCCAGGCGACACCGATAAAGGCGAACAGCAAAATCCTGATGAGGACGTCGATTGCGAAGGAGCTGGGCAGCGCCAGAGGAAGCGCAAGCGCGATCGCCGCGAGCGCAAGCATCCAGACTGCAGCGCGGCCGGCGAGCCTGCGCACTACCGCGTCCAGTCGCCGAACAGGCCGCTTGGACGCAGCGCCAGCGTCAGCAAAAGCATCAGAAACACCACGATCAATCCCGAATCGGCGCCGACGAACTGGACGCCAAGCGATTCTGCGACGCCCATCATCAGGCTCGCGATCAGCGCGCCGGTGATATTGCCCAGCGTCCCCAAGACGACGGCGACGAATGCCATCAGCACGAACACCTGACCCACCAACGGATAGGCCGGGTAAAACGGCATGAGCAGCGACCCGGCGGCGCCCGCCAGCGCCAGCGCGACGCCCACTGCCACGCAGTACACGCGATCCGGGTTTATGCCCATGAGCATCGCCACATCGCGGTTCTGCGCCGCCGCGCGCATCGCCTTGCCCAGATCGGTCGCATGCAGGAAGAACCAGAGGAGCCCGCTGAGGCCCATCGCGACGGCGAACGCGATGAGTTTTGCCACCGCGAAATAGAGCGGGCCGATATGGACCGTCATCTCGCTGTACGGAGTTTGCAGCGTCCGGTAATTCGCCGTGAACAGCAACAGGGCGACATTCACCAGAAGCAGCGAAAGCGCGAATGTGAGGAAGATCTGAGGCATGTCGCCGAGCGCGAGCACCCTGCGGATCAGGAAATATTGCAGCAGCACCCCGGCGACAAACAAGGCGGGCATCGAGACCAGAAGCGACAGCAAAGGATCGATTCCGAAGCTATTCGCAAGGAAGAAGCTGATATACATTCCGATCATCACGAACTCGCCCTGAGCGAAGTTGACGATCTTCACTACGCCGAAAATCAGCGTCACCCCGATGCTCACGAGCGCGTAGATACCGCCGATAAGCAGGCCGTTGACTACCGACTGCGCCAGCGTCGTCAACATCGCCGTGGTGACGGCGCTTAAGCCTTCATCAGCGGCGCACGCGCATCCGCTTTGGGAAACACGGTGGCCAGGTCGGCGTGCTGCCACTGGACGCCGACCGGATGGGCATAAATGTTCTTGCCGTCCGGACCGAATTTCACGCGGCCGCCGGGACACATTGCGGCATAGCCCTGGGAAACATCGAGCGATGCGATGGCGTCGCGCACCTTTTGCGGGTCGGCCGACGCCGCCCGTTCGAGCGCGTCCGCGATCATGAACGTCTGAGCCACGAGGCCGCCGGCATATTCGAAGAGAAACTCGCCGTACTGCTTCTGGAAGACGGCATTCACCTCCTGGGCCTTGGCGTCGATATCGTGATTCCAGTGCGCGACACCGAGCAGGCCCTCCGCGGGAGCGCCCACGTTCTTGTAGAAATCGGGGATGACGAAGCCTCCCGAGCCTCCATTGATCGCAATCTTGAGGTCAACCTGCTTGATCGCCCGGATGATCAGGATGAGGTCGTTCAAGTAGGACACCGGGAACAGCATATTGGCGCCGGAGGCTTTGACCTTGTTGATCAGCGGGCTGGCATCGCTCAAGCCGGCCGAGTACGGCTCGAACAGCACGATCTCCACGCCCTCGCCGGGCGCCTGCTCGCGCAAACCATTGGAGGTCGAGGTGCCGAATGCGGTGTTCTCGAATATCACCGCCACCTTCGGCTTATCGCTCACCAGCTTGGACATTTGCAGTTGCGCGAGAGCAAACTGCGAAGCACGCGAGAACGGGGTGAAGGTGTAGTGACGACCTTTATTGAGCTGATCGGAGCTCGAGCCGGTCAAGAGCGGCACTTTCGCGCGCTCGGCCACCTCGCTTGCGATCAGGGTCAGAGCGCTGGCAAAGCAGCCGTGTATCGCGGAGAGCTTGTAACCGCTGATCAGACGGTCGGTTTCCGTACGCGTTACCGTCGGATCGCTCTGAACGTCGGAGACGATCAGGTTCAGCTTGGCGCCGCCGAGCGACTTGATGCCGCCGGCGTCATTGACCATCTGGGCCGCGAGTTTGGCGGCATTGACGCAGCCCTGTCCGATTTGCGCGAAGCTTCCGGTGACCGGGTATAGCGCGCCGATATTGACGGGTTCGGCGGCTGCCGACAGGCGCGGGATGCCGAATGCGGCCAACGCGCCGCCGCCGACCACGGCTTTCGCAGATTTTTTGAGGAACTCTCGCCGGCCATAACGTCTGCTCGATGCTTTCCGTTGGGACTTTGCCATGGTTACCTCCCTGCGAAATTGGAGCGATTGTTCCTCCGGGCGTACCAGCGACTAAGCGTGGATACCGGCCCGAGGACTTCTACCTCTATTTCCCCGCGAGATCGATTGTATACAATATTATTTTTAATATTGCAAACAGCTGTCTTGCGTCCTATTAATGTGGCGCGTGCAGGCGAAAGGTCTCTGAGCCTGGGGGCCTGTCACCTGATTTCTAGAGGCTTGAAGGGATGCCGTGATTTCCCCATGACCGTCAGCAGGACGCTTCGACGCAAGCCTGTGACAGCGGACGCAATCGAGAGGCCACAGCGGGCCAAATCGTCATCGAAACGCCGCGTGCGGGCTCCGACAATCGCCGATGTCATCGCCGCTCGCCTGGAAGAGGACATTGTGCTGGGTCGCTGCCACCCGCGCGAGCGCCTCGTCGAGCAGGATCTGTGCGACCGCTTCAACACCCATCGCGGCGACGTCCGGTTTGCCTTGTTCGAGCTTGAGAAGAAGGGACTGATCCAACGCATTCCCAACCGCGGCGCGATGGTGCGCGATCTAACGCCGAAGGAAGTGATGGAGATTTACGCCGTGCGGGAGGAGCTGGAAGTCATGGCCGCCCGGATTCTTCCTTTCCCGGTCGCTGTAGACGACCTCGCCAAGCTGGATGAGCTCCAGCAGAAACACAGTGCGGCGGTCGACGCCGGCGACATGCTCAGCGTGTTCTACACCAATCTGCATTTTCACCAGACGGTGTTCGGCCTGTGCGGGAATGCATGCTTGATCGAGACGATCGACCGCTTGGCGCAAAAGGTCAACGGAATACGTTCTTACGCAAATGCCTTCCCGGAGGCGCTCGATCGTGTGCGCCGCGACCACGTCGAGATCGTGGCGGCGCTGCGCGCCTCGCGCCGAGACGACTTGATCGAGCTGACGCGGCGTCATCTGAAGCCGTCGCCGAGAGCTTATATCCGCGCCTATGAGCGCCGCTTCGGCAATTCGCCGACTTACTCGCGCGCACCCGGATGAAGCACCTTCTCGTTACGGTCTTGGTGACACAGCTGCTGCCCGCGAGCGCCAAGCCGCCTGAAACAGGAGGACGTCCATGTTTGCCGTGATCTTCGAAGTCCAGCCGAAGAAGGAGCGCTGGAACGACTATCTCGACCTCGCCAAATATCTAAAACCGAAGCTCGAGGCGATCGACGGCTTCATCGACAACGAGCGTTTCGAGAGCAAGCGGACGAAGGGCCGCATGCTGTCGCTGTCGACCTGGCGTGACGAAAAGGCCGTGGTGCGCTGGCGCACGCAGGGCGAGCAACTTTTGATATCTAGACGTTGTAACGAAACTCTGCTATGAGTCGCTAATCTCAGAAAGCTGTGAGAGAAGCCCGGCCTGGACTCCCGCGCCGGGCTTTTTGTTTGGCCATTTTTGTTTGGCCAATCGTCCGTCTGCACTCGTCCGCTTCGCAAAACGAGAATAATGCATGCAGTTCCAAAAAGGCCAAAGCGGCAATCCGGCGGGCCGGCCGCGAGGATCGCGAAACAAGGCATCCATTCGACTACAGGAGATGCTCGAGCAAAGCGCGGAGGCGCTCTTCAACAAGACCGTCGAGCTGGCCATGGACGGCAATATCGCAGCCCTTCGGCTATGCCTGGAGCCGCTCCTGCCCACGCATAAGAACGAGCCCCTGTTTTGCGAGATCGCGACGTTGGGTCCATTGGAGTTCACTGGTCATTTCCCTGTTATTTCCCTGTTCCGGATCCTGCCGTTTCGGCAGATGTCCTTGCTGGTACTCACTTTTTTGCAGGTTTTGGCTGTCGCCCCGCCCCCTTTACAGGGATTTACAGGCAGGGGAAGCCAATGGCACGCTTTCCAACGCCGATAATGGGCTTGCAAACCTGCTTTAGCAGGAGGCCGACGTTTTGGTAACAGAGCGGAGGATCCGGCCTGCTTCGCCGAAGGCTCTCGTCGCAACCGCGGTCCTGACCAAGTCCGCGCAGCCGACCGCCAATCCTGGCAAGTGAACCTCACCGCCGCTCACCGGACTACCGTCCAGGGGCCACTCGTGGTCCTTCACCCGCCATTGACGACCTCTGCGCGCCTTCGCAACAAAATACGCCTCACTGAGTCCGCTGCACCCCAGTCAACCGACATGGCAAGCATTCCGAGGAGGGCTCCTTCGTGCTATTGCTGACTCATGCACTGCACAAGAAGAGTACTATTCGATTACCTCGTCGGCAAGCGATAGCAGATTGTCGGAGATTTTGACGCCGAGTGACTTCGCGGTCTTGAGATTGATTACGAGCTCGAATTTCGTCGGCTGCACGACCGGCAAATCGGCAGCCTTATCGCCCTTGAGGATGCGGCCCGTGTAGACTCCGACTTGCCGATAGATATCCGGAATGTAGACACCGTAGGTCATCAAGCCGCCAGCCTTAGCGAATTCACGAAACTGATATACGGCCGGCAACGTATATCGCGCCGCCAAGGAAACAATCCTGTCTCGGCGCGTGTCGAAGAACGGAGCGGCGGTTACTGTCAACGCGCCAACGCGCTGTTGAGAGGCGGTTTCGAATGCCGCCTCAATGTCCTCATCCGTGTTGGCGCGCAGAGCGTGAAGCGGCAGACCAATGGCTCGTGCGGCGTCCTGCAAGTCCCTTAATTGGCTATCATAAGATGGAGAATTCGGATTGAGCAGAGCACCGATCGTTGCGGCTTGCGGCACCATTTCCCGCAAAAGTCCAAGACGCTTGGCTTCCAGTGTCGAAGTCAAGATGGTCACACCAGTGGCGTTTCCGCCGGGCCGATTGTAGTTCGCCACAAGCCCGAGGTTGACCGGATCACCGCCGATGGCAAAGACGATTGGGACACTTGAGGTCGCCGCCTTGGCTGCGAGGGCTGCGGGCTCCCCGCCGGTTGCGACCAGGACGGACACTGGCCACTGGACGAGTTCTGCCGCCATCGCCGGCAAGCGATCATATTGGCCGAGGCCCCAGCGGTATTCGACGGTTATATTCCGGCCCTCGATATAGCCAACCTCGTTCAAGCCGGCACGGAAAGCGACGATTCGATCCGGGTAGACATCCGCTGATCCGCTATTGAGAAATCCGACCACCGGCATCGCCGGTTGCTGCGCACGCGCACCGCGCGGCCACGCCGCCGCGCCGCCAAGAAGGCTAATGAACTCACGTCGCCGCATGTCCGCACCCAATTCAGGGGCAGTATTGTATCGGCTCAATCGAGTACTTTGATAGGGCTTAAACCGGGCATCAAAACCATTGCCGCAATGCACAGCCAATGTCGCACATGGGTCATGAGCTGCCCAAAGGCACGTTCCGACGTGGGTTCCGCTGTTTATTCGAGACAGCCGGTATAGCGAATGTGGCACTCACAATTCGGACCATAACCTGACCATAGGTGCTCGCCGTCCTCATACCTGGACCATCCTAGACGACGGATGCTGCGCCGCCGCGCACTGCACCGCCAAGGCTTTGCTCGCAGCTGGAACTGTCAAGCAGAGGAAGCAGCTCGCGGCGCTTGTTGCAGCGCCTTCTCGCGCACGGCATCCACCCGTTCGGGGGTCATCTGCGTCCACCCCTTCAGATGATATTTCGTCACTGCGGCCCGCCACGACGCGAACAGGGCCGAGTCAGTGGCCGCTAAGATCGCAGGTGCATCCTGTTGCGCCAGGCGGGCGATCTCGCGCAGCAGCTCCCAGTCGCGCCCCACCGCAACTTCGGCCATGCGACCCCTGAGAAGGGCGTCCAGCGCTTCGACGTATAGTGTGCGCGCCGACCGGCTCACTTGCGATCTCTCACTTGTATTGTCATCCGATTCCTTGGCGTGCGGCTACTGCTCGATGGTGATGCGGGCGGCGCGGATGACGTCGCCCCAGAGTTTCGCCTGCGCCTTGATGAAATCGCCAGTCTCGTGCACGCCGAGCGGGCTTGCACCCACGAAGATCGTCTTGAGCCTCGTCTCTGCCTCGGGCGACTGCATGGCAGTGACGATGGCCTTGTTGAGCTTCTCGCGCATTGCCGAGGGTGTCTTCGGCGGCGCCATCAGGGCATAGAAAGTAGTCGAGCTGAACCCCGCAACACCGCTCTCGTCGATCGTCGGCACCTCGGGGATCTGGGAGAGCCGCGCAAGCGTTGCCACGGCGATGATCCTCACTCTGCCGCCCTGATGCAGCGGCAGGATGGTGCCGAGGTCCCAGAACATCGTGTCGACGTGCCCGCCGGCGAGATCGTTCGCTGCCGGTGCGGCGCCGCGATAGGGCACGTGCACGAGCTTGACGCCGGTTCGGCTCAAAAACAGCTCCATGGTGAGATGCGTGGTCGAGCCGTTGCCCTGGGAGGCATAGCTCATCTTGCCCGGATTGGCTTTGGCAAGCGCGATCAGATCCGCAACCGTGTGCGCGGGCGAGTCGTGCTTCACCGCGAGCACATTCGGGCCTACCGCCATGATCGCCAAAGAGAGGTCGACACCGCCGCCCGCGGGCACTGCGACGATGATCCGCATCGGCCGATTGGGAAAATCGGGATGCGGGCTCTGGGCTCCTGCCTGTGCGGCGATAAGAGCGGCGGCGACGCCAAGCACCGCGGCGAAATACGATCTTCTGCGCGATCTGATATGCATGCGGTTGAACCTCACGCCGGCTCGAAGGCGTAGCCGGCGCCCTTGCGTGTGAGATAGCCGAAGCCCGGTGCATTCACGTGCGCGCCGGCGATGGCCACGCGCTCGGCCGCGATCATGTCGAGCATGCGCAGCCGCGACCGCCGCGCCAGGTCGGGATCAAGATCATATTTGACCGCCGTATTCGGGTGGGCGATCTGGATCGCGGAGAAATGCACCAGATCGCCCCAGGCGATGAACGCGTCGCGCCCCGCGCCGATGCGCCAGCAGGTGTGGCCCGGCGAATGGCCCGGCGCCAGCAGCGGCACGCAGCCGACGACTTCCTCTGCGTCATGCATGCGCCGGATGCGCTCCAGATAAGGCTTCATGTTGAGCCTGTTGCGCACGCGGGTCCGCTTCACCGCATCGGATTCCGAGCCGTCGTTCTCGGCCATCCAGAAGTCGAGCTCCTGGGCGTGTACCAGGATCTCGGCGTTGGGATAGACCGCCTCCCCCGCGTCGTTCACCAGCCCGTTGGCGTGATCGGGGTGGATATGGGTGAGGACGATGTGAGTGACATCGACGGGATCGATCCCGGCCGCTTTCAGACTGGCAGGCAGCTTGCCGAGGGTGGGCTGCATGGTGTTGCCAGCGCCGGCATCGATAAGCACTGTCGCGCCATTGCGCCGGAGCAGGAAATTGTTGACCGGAATGAGCAGCGAGCCGTCGGCTGTTCCGCCGACGAGCTCCTCGGACCGTGCCCGTTCCATGCCGAGCACAAGCTCGAGCGAAGTCTTCAGCATGCCGTCGCTGAAGCCCTTCAGCTCGATATCACCGCAGCGAAATTCTCGCATGATTGGCAGCTCCGCATCCCTTCCCGGCTCGACGATCAGAAACCCTCCCGCGCCAGCGTGATCATGCAGCTCGCGGAGATTACGACAGCCAGAGCCAGCACGGCGAAGGCGCCGATGAACCCGCCCGTCGCCTGCAGGATATAGCCGATCATGGCAGGCGAGATCGCGCCGACGATCTGCGTTATCAGGGCGCGCACTCCCTGCGTTTTACCCATGCCGGCTGCGCTCACGATGCTGTGCATGAGCATCTCGGCGCAGGAGATGCCCACCTGCTGGGCACAGAGCGCGCATATCATCAGGACGACACTTGCTGCCGGGCTTGGCGCCAGCGCGGCAGCCATCAGAAAGATGGCGGCAAGGATCCAGCCGGTGCCGGCAAAGGGCGCGCGGCGAAAGATCCGGTCGGAGAGATATCCCACGACGAGGATCGTAGCGACCGCAAAGCCGAAGATCACGAAGGTCAGGTAGCCCGACATGCTGAAAGAGAATTGCCGTGCGGTGCGCAAGTAGGTCGGCAGCCAGATCGACCAGCCCCAGAAGAAGATCGCATTGCAGGAGATGGCGATGGTCGCCAGCCAGAACCGGTAGTTCCTCCAGACATTGCCAACCGATCTCAACACCTGCCCGGGCGCGTCCTCGTTGTGCTCGATCGCGCCCCGCACCACGAGCTCAACCTCCGCGGCATTGGCGCTGCCATGCTCCTGCGGACGGTCGGCAACGAGGAACCACACCATCGGCAGCGGCAGGATGAGCGCGAGGATGCCCATCGCATGGAACTGCCAGCGCCATCCCACGACCAGGATAAGACCGGTAATCACCAGTCCAACGAGCATCGGTCCAATCATGGTGCCGATCCACCAGAAGGAGGTGGCGCGTCCGCGCTCCTTGAGCGCGAACCAGTTGGCCACGAGCGCAAGGGTGAGCGGATAGAGCGCCGCCTCGCCGGCGCCCAGCACGATGCGCGACCACAGCAGCTGGTCATAGCTCGCAGCCACACCCGACCAGAAGCAGCTCAGCGCCCATGCCACGAGACTCAAGGCGCAGGCCTTGCGCGGGCCCACGCGCTCGACCACCCATCCCCAAAGCGGCGCGAACAGCCCATAGGCGAGGAAGAGACCGCTCGACAGCCAGCCGAGCTTGCCCTGCTGGCCCGTAAGGCCGAGCTCATTCAGGAAATTCTGATCGTTCATCACGATCGCCATGTTGCTCTTGTCGAACATGGAGACGATCCAGACCACCAGCAGCGTCGGCGCGATGTGGGTCCAACGGATGTTGCTGGCGCCGCTGACTTGAAGCGCCGATTCGGCCTGGTTTGTTATCGCGCTCATGGTCCCCTCCCTGGTCGGGGGTTGTGGATCGCGTTATCGCACAATAAACTTGTCGTCGGCAGCCGGAGCTACCGCTTCGGTCGTCCGGATCAGCAAGGCAGGGCGACTCCCATGAACATCCGCGAGACCGCGCCTCGCATCAGCGAGCTCGAGAAGATTTCCACCCGCACCGACACGCGCGATTACCTCGCCAAGGCGGGGCCGGTCACCGAGAAGCTCAAGGACTGGCTGGTGGTCGATGTGGATGCCCACGTCAACGAGACCGCGTTCTGGTCGGAAGTGACCGAGCGCATCGACAATGATGTGCTGCGCTATATCGCCCAGGCTTTCCGCGAACGCACCGGTGCCCCGCCCGGCCTCATCAACGTCAATGGTCCGCTGTTCCAGGATGTCGCCGGCCGCATCATGCACCAGCAGGCGCTCGCGGAGCAGACCCCGCCCGGCCTGCACCGTCAGGTGCAGCTCTGCCAGCGCGCCATGGACGCCATGGGCATCGACTACATGGTGGTGTTTCCCACCCCCATGCTCTCGCTCGGCATGCATCCCCAGGCGGATGCGGAAGTCGCGCTGGGCAACGCCTATAATCGTTGGCTGATCGAGCAGATCCTGCCCCAGGACAAGCGCCAGAAGGCGCTGCTTTACCTGCCGTTCAACGATCCCGAAGCCTCGGTCGAGACGGTGGAACGCTTTGCCGATGCGCCGGGCGTGGTCGGCTTCTCGGTCACCTCCACGCGCCACAAGCCGGTCTGGCACAATTCCTACATGCGCCTTTATGCGGCGCTGCAGGAGACAGGCAAGCCGCTCGGCTTCCACGCCGGCTTCACCTGGGGCGACCCCTCGTTCCAGCAGCTCAATCGGTTCATCGGGATGCACTCGCTCTCGTTTGCGCATTTCAACATGCTCCACATGACCAATTGGGTGCTCAACGGTCTGCCTGAGCGCTTCCCCGGCCTCAAGGTGATCTGGATCGAGAGCGGGCTTGCCTGGGTCCCGTTCCTGATGCAGCGGCTCGATTCCGAATACATGATGCGCACATCGGAATGCCCGCTGCTCAAGCGCAGGCCAAGCGAGTACATGCAGGAGATGTACTACACCAGCCAGCCGCTTGAGCGCAGCAACATGAAGCTCACCCAGGCGACCTTCGAGGCGATGAACGCGGAGACGCAGCTCCTCTATGCCTCGGACTGGCCGCATTGGGATTTCGATGCGCCGAGCTCGATAACCAAGCTGCCGTTCCTCAACGAGCAGGCCAAGCGCAACATCCTCGGGCTCAACGCCGCGCGGCTGTTCGACCTCGAAGTGCCTGCGGCGAAATCCGGCAAGAAGATGCCGGCGCAGCCGGTGCCCGTGCCGGCGGAATGAGCTCCACCGCGGTAAAGGCCGATATCGCGGCGCCTGCGGGCGAGTTCTGCTCGCTCGCCGAGGAAGCGATGCGCAACGGCGCCCTCGACCTCGTCCCTGACGAGGTCCTGCAACGGGTGTTGTCCGCCGCGGTGCGGCTCTACACCGCCAAGTCCGAGGGCAGGGCGCGGGAGCTTGCGCCCTTTGGCGAGCGGCCGGTGAATGCCACCGAGGCGGTCACCGCCATCTGCGCGATCATGCGCGCGGCCAACCTCAATTTCTTCGATCTGCAGATGTGGTATCGCCGCGCGCCGAATGAGTAAGAAAATCCTGCAGCTGCGGCCACCTTACCTCCCCCTGAAAGGGGGAGGTCGACAGCATTTGCCCCGGCCTTGCGCCGGGGCAAATGCTGTCGGGTGGGGGTCGAAGCCCGCCCTGCTCTCAGCGATCGTTGCAGCACGGGATGGACCCCCACCCGGCTCCCCCCGATCAAGTCGGGGGTCGCCGACCTCCCCCTTTCAGGGGGAGGTATTACGGAGCTTGCTGCGCGGTCTGAGCGCAAAACCATTCTCTAGAGCTGGGCAAGGGTGAAGCGATGAACGAGGTCATGGTGGGCGAATTGCGCGAATTTGCGGAGGGTGGCTATCGCGTGCTGCGGGTCGATGATTTCGAGTTCGGGATCTTCCGCCAAGGCGGCCGGCTCACCGCATACGAGAACTTCTGCCCCCATGACGGCGGCCCGGTGTGTCAGGGCAAGGTGATCCCGCGGGTCGAGGAGGAGATCGCGGCCGACCAGACAAGCCGCGGGCTTCGCTTCTCCGACCGGCGCAACATCGTCTGTCCCTGGCACGGCTGGGAGTTCGACATCGAGACCGGCCGCCACTGCGGCGATCCGAAATACCGGCTGCGGCCCGTGAATATCCGGGTCGAGGACAGTCGCGTATACGTGACGCTTCCCAACACCTGACAGTGAATAAAGGATACGACTACGTCATTGTCGGCGGGGGCTCCGCCGGATGCGTGCTGGCCAATCGGCTGAGCGAGGACGGCAGCGCCAGCGTGTTGCTCCTCGAGGCCGGGGGCAGGGATGTGCACCCCTTCATCCACATCCCCCTCGGCATGGGCAAGATGCACGAATACGACATGTTCAACTGGGGCTATCACACCGAGCGCGAGCCGAACCTCAACGGGCGGCGCATCGAGGCGATGCGCGGCAAGGTGCTTGGCGGATCCTCCTCCATCAACGTGATGGCCTATACCCGCGGCCATCGCGGCGACTATGACCGCTGGGCGCAGAAGGGCGCGCGCGGCTGGTCCTATGCCGACGCGCTTCCCTATTTCAAACGCTGCGAGACATGGGAGGGCGGGGAGAATACCTGGCGCGGCGGATCAGGCCCGATCGGCACGCAGCTCGCAAAGACGCGCGATCCCCTCTACGACGCCTGGATCGAGTCCGCCAAGCTCGCCGGCGTCCCGGTGACCGATGATTACAACGGCAAGGACCAGGAAGGGTTCGGCCGCGGCCAGTACACCATCCGCAACGGCTACCGCTCGTCGGCTTCGGCCGCTTATCTCAAGCCGGCACGCAACCGCGGCAATCTGACCGTCGTCACCGGCGCCCATGCGCGGCGCGTCATCCTGCGCGGAACGCGCGCGACCGGAGTGGAGTACGCCGATCGACGCAATAGCGGCATCGAGGTGCAGGCCGATAAGGAAGTGATCCTCTCGGCCGGCACGTTCAACACGCCGCCCCTGCTGATGCTCTCGGGCATAGGCCCGGCGGCGCACCTCAAGGAGATGGCGATCAAGCCGGTGGTCGATCTCCCCGTGGGCAAGAACCTGCAGGACCATCTCGCCGTCATCATTTTTTTCGCGCGCGATGACGAAAGCACCTTCCGCCGCGACATGCGCTTCGACCGCATGGCCGTGGCGATGATCCGCGCCTATCTCTTCGGCACCGGCCCCGGCACGGTCGTGCCCGGCGGGCTGCACGCCTTCATCAAGACTCGCCCCGAGCTTGCGGTGCCGGACGTCGAGTTCATGTTCCGCGGCGCGCCGGCGCAGACGCACCTCTGGTTCCCGCTCATTCGGCCCGCCTATCCCGACGGCTACGGCATCCGCCCGACGCTGCTCCATCCCGACAGCCGCGGCGAGATCCTGCTGCGCTCGAGCGATCCGCATGCGCCCCCGCGCATCGTCTACAATTTCTTCTCCGCACCGGACGATCTGCCGCGGCTGCGCGAAGGCTTCAAACGCGCCCGCATCGTTGCCTCTCAGCAGCCGATGCGCCGTTTCCGCGGCGCGGAAGTCAGCCCGGGAGCGCAGGTGAAGACCGACGCCGAGATCGACGACTTCATCCGGCGGACCGCGATCACGGCGCATCACCCCTGCGGCACCTGCGCCATGGGGATCACGCCGGACACCGTCACCGACCCTGAGCTGCGCGTGCGCGGCGTCGAGCATCTGCGCGTGGTCGATGCGTCCGCCATGCCCGACCTCGTCTCCGCCCACATCAATGCCTGCGTGCTGATGATGGCGGAGAAGGCCTCGGACATGATCCGCGGCAAGCCGCCCCTTCCGCCCGACCTCGCGGCGTGAGCTCGCCGAGGGTGGGTTAGTTGTTAGTCGCCGGCTCCGGCTGGCTTGCTGGCGTAACCCGCCAGGCTACCATGCTCGGCCGAGAGCGCGCTTGATCCGCTCCCACCCTCCTGCGAAGCTGAAAAGACAATACCCTCTCGCGCATGTCTGTGCCCGTCTTTCGTTTCGCGCCCAGTCCCAACGGCTATCTGCACCTCGGGCATGCGCTCTCCGCGCTCGTCAATTTCGACATGGCGCGTGCGATCGGCGGACGCTTCCTGCTGCGTATTGAGGATATCGATACCGCGCGTTGCCGTCCGCAATACGAAGATGCGATCTGCGAGGATCTGAGCTGGCTCGGCTTGCGCTGGGAGGAACCGGTGTGGCGCCAGAGCGCGCATTTCGATGACTACCGCGCCGCGCTGGCGAAACTCGACGCAGCGGGTGTCCTTTATCCCAGCTTCGAAAGCCGGGGCGAGATTGCGCGCATGCTCGCGCAGCGCAGCGATTGGCCGCGCGATCCTGACGGCGCCCCGCTCTATCCCGGGCATGCGCGTGCGCTTTCGCCGGCAGAACGCCGCGGCCGCATGACCTCGGGCGAACCCTACGCCCTGCGTCTCGACATGATCGCGGCGATGGCGCATGCAGGGCCGTTGACGTTCACCGAGACCGGCGCCGGCCCGCAGGGGCAAAGCGGTACCATCGCGGCGGCTCCGCAGGTCTGGGGCGATGTCGTGCTGGCGCGCAAGGAGATCCCCGCGAGCTACCATCTCTGCGTGGTCATGGACGATGCAAAACAGGGAGTCAGCCACATCGTGCGCGGCCGGGACCTGTTCTGGGCAACCAGCGTGCACCGGCTCATCCAGGCGCTGCTGGGCTTGCCGGTGCCGAGCTATCACCACCATCGTCTCATTCTCGACGAGCACGCCCGCAAGCTCTCGAAATCGACGCAGGCGACATCTTTGCGCGCGCTGCGTGCGGGCGGCGCCACCCCTGCGGATATCCGCCGGCTGGTGGGGCTTGCGAAACGAAACTGATACACTAGCGGACAGCCGGGTAGGGGCGGGTTTGAAACCCGCCCCTACGGCGGCACGCTCCGGTGCATACAGGTGCATGTCTCATGCCTGTTCCCAAGCACGTTTACGATCCGCCCTTTGACATCGTGCGCGCGAGCCACATTGCGCTGGGGGTCACGGACCTGGCGCGCAGTCGCGCCTTTTACGAGGGCGCGCTCGGGCTGCATGTCGAGGACGCAACCAAGGACGCGATCTATCTGCGCGGCGTCGAGGAGCGGCAGCATCACTCCCTCGTGCTCGGCCGGGAGTCGCAGCCGAGCGCGCACCACGTCGGGTTCAAGGTCGCCTCCGAGGAGGAGCTCGACAAAGCTGCCCGCTATTTCCGATCGAAGGGCATCGCGCATGCCTTCGTCGAGCGGCCATTCCAGGGCCGCACGCTGCTTGCTACCGATCCTTCCGGGATGCCGATCGAGCTCTATTTCCGCATGGAAAGACGCGAGCGGCTCCTGCAACAGTACGGGTATTACAAGGGCGTGCATCCGCAGCGGCTCGACCATTTCAATGTTTTTGCTCCCGACGTGCAGGGCGCCGTCGATTTCTACGCCTCGATCGGTTTTCGTCTCACCGAGTACGCCGAGGAGGACGCGCCCAAGGCGCGCATCGCTGCAGCCTGGATGCACCGTAAGGGCAACGTGCACGACCTCGCTTTCACCAACGGCGAAGGACCGCGCCTGCATCACCTCGCTTATTGGGTGCCGACCGCGATGCACATCATCCATCTCTGCGATCTGTTGGCCACGACCGGCTATCTCGCCAGCATGGAGCGTGGACCGGGCCGTCACGGCATCTCCAACGCCTTCTTCCTGTATGTGCGCTGCCCGGATGGACACCGCGTCGAGCTCTACACCTGCGACTATCAGACCATGGATCCCGACCACGAGCCCATACGCTGGTCGCTGCGCGATCCCCGCCGGCAGACGTTGTGGGGCCAGCCCGCGCCGCGCTCGTGGTTCGAGGAGGGAACGGCCTTTGCCGGTGCGCTGCCCCGCGCGGCGCTGTTCGAGGCCGACGTGCTCGTCGCAAGCTAAGGAGAAGGCATCGTGCAGTCCAGTCCGTTGGCGGGGAAGAAGCTGCGTTACATGATCGGGACGGATAATCCCGGGAAGGCCAATGCAGACGAGGTCGTCGAGGTAGGCTACGACTGGGAGAAGCCGGTGCCGGGCTGTGCCAGCATCGCCTACTGCAACCTGTTCAACGAGAAATATTCCGAGCAGAGCAGGCAGGAGCGGGCGCGGTACGCGCCTTACCTCAAGACATCAGACACTGCCGAGGACTATGGCGAGGGGCAGATCGACCCCCGCGGCGAAGGCTGGAAGCGCAATCTGGTTGAGCAGCTCGAGCGCAGGAGGGAGCAGGGATTCGCATATATCGAGCTGGACAATCCCGACGCCTACTCGGTCGCGGACGTGGTCGGAGCGTTGGAGCTCGCCGAGAGCTACGGCCTCAAGGTGATCGCCAAGAACCCGGGGCTGATGGAGGGCGACGCTTTGCCCTACGTGGCGCACCGCAACGTCTATGGCATCATCGTGGAAAAAGGCGCGGGCAATCCGCAGGAGATGGAATCGCTGCGCCGGCGTGCGGGCAAGCCCGAGATGCCGGTGTGGTTCGTTTTCTTTGACAAGCGCAAGGGAGCCGATGCCGGCAAGAAAGCGGCCGCGCAGGCAGTCGGGCTTGCCCGGCCGTATGGTGGCATGCATGTGAGCTATTCGCCGGCGGGCGAATACACCCACTCCGTCGATGCGATTGCCTGAAGCTAGGAGCGGCCGGCGCTGCGAAAATCCTTGGCGACCTTCCCCGCAGATTTGAAGGTGCCGGTAGCCTCCTTTGCCGTCATGGCGACGGTCGTTTCAATCTCGGACAGGCTGCCTCCTGCGGCGGCGGCGAGGATTGCGGACGCGGCAGCCTTCTCATCGGGGAATTCGCCGATGGCCATCCAGTCATGATGACCGAACGTCAAGTACCACCCGATGAGCTTGCCGCCTACGCTCTTGAACAGCTTGGCAACGGCATCCTCACGGTTTTCCGGTTTGGCCAGCATGCCTTTGATAGCGTCCGAAGTGAAGCGACCACGCGAGATGTAGATCGGCATGGCATCCCTCCAAATTTTTACAGACTCGCCCCTTGCGGGCGACAAACACTACTGCCGCAGCCTGCACGCGTTCAAGAGAGACCCCGCAAACATCCCTGTCTTGTCATTCCGGCCGAGCGAGCCGTGCTTCGCCCGGCGAGGGAGAGCCGGAATAGAGTAATCGACAGCCATTACTCGGTGAAGCTTTACAAATGCGCCGCTTCATAAATTTAGGCGACCTCATTCAGCGCGACCGCGACCCGGGGAAGGTCGCGATCATCGACCTCGGGGGCGAGCAGGTCCCGCGCGAGTTTACCTATGCTCGGCTCGATGCCCTGGCGAACGGGGTTGCCCGCGCGCTCGCGCGGCGCGGCTTTGCCCGGGGCGAGCGCGTTGCAATCCTCTCCGCCAATCGCGCGGAATATCTCGCGGCGTATTTCGGGATCATGCGTGCCGGTCTGGTTGCGGTCCCCGTCAGCTTCAAGTTTCCCCGCCGCGACATCCATTTCATTCTGCAGGATGCCGGAGCACAGCTTGTCTTCTGCGATGAGGCGCGCTGCGGCGATGTCCCCGACGATCTTGCGCGGGTGCAATTCGGACGTCAGGGAAACGGCGGCTTCGATGATTTCCTCGATCTCGGTGCGTTCGACCTCGTCGTGCCGCAGGCGCGGGAGCCTGCCATGTTTCTTTACACTTCCGGCTCGACCGGACGGCCCAAAGGCGTGGTGCTTTCCCACCAGAGCCATATCTGGGTGGTCGAGACCCGACTGGCACCGGGCCTCGATCGGCATCGTTATCTCATTGCCGCGCCGCTCTATCACATGAATGCGCTGGCCCTGAGCAAGCTTGCCTGCGCGGCCCATGCCAGCATCGTGCTGCTGCCGCAATTCTCGGCGCGGTCCTATATCGACGCCATCGGCCGCTATCGCTGCAGCTCGCTCACCGCGGTGCCGCCGATGATGGCGATGATGCTGCGGGAAAAAGCGCGGCTTGCTGCGACCGACCTTTCCAGCGTCGAGGCCGTACGCATGGGCTCTGCGCCGGTCAGCCCAGCGCTGATGCAGGGTATTCGCGCGGCACTGCCGCGGGCCTCGGTCACCAACGCGTATGGGACGACCGAAGCCGGGCCGATTGTCTTCGGCCCGCATCCCAAGGGGCTTGCGCAGCCCGAGATGTCGGTCGGGTATCCGCATCCGCAAGTCGCGCTGCGGCTGGTCGCGAGTGGCAGCACCGGCGCAGAGCAGGGCGTGCTCGAGATGCGATGTCCCGCCGTCATGAACGGATATCACAACCGGCCGCAGCTCGCGGCGCCGTTCACTGCGGACGGGTTCTACGTGACCGGCGACATTTTCCGGCGCGACGATCAGGGTTTCCATTATTTCATCGGGCGGGCGGACGACATGTTCGTATCGGGCGGCGAGAACATCTACCCGACCGACGTCGAGCGCATGCTGGAGCGCCACCCCGGAGTCGCCCAGGCGGCGGTGGTGCCTCTCGACGACGACATCAAAGGGCAAAAGCCGGTCGCTTTCGTGGTGCGCAAGCTCGGCCTCACCCCGACCGCTGACGAGATCAAGGGCTTTGCCCTGGCCAATGCGCCCGCTTATGCCCATCCTCGGTTCGTGTGGTTCGTGGACGAGTTGCCGCTTGCAGCGACCAACAAGCTCGACCGCTCGGCGCTGCGCCGGCTCGCGCAGGAGCGTGCCGCGCAAGGCGACAGCGTTCCGTAGGGGCGCGCGTTGCCTCGCCCTCTTTGAGGTGCGAGGAATGGGGACGCCCGCTCGCCTCTAACAATTACGAACGAAGTTGCGTAGGGTGGGCAAAATCGCCCATGCAGGTGTTGATGATGCTCTCAGACCAGGCGCGATTTTGCCCACGCGGTCGGCCGTGAGGATCGCGGCGGCGTGGGCACGGCGCGTGCTTGGGCAAGCATCACGTCATGCGATGCGCGCGCCTTTGCCCACCCTACGAGACCGCGATGGTGTGTAGGCAGCTTCCGCTGGGCGAGGAAATCTTTCTCGACCATGTCGGGTTCTTTGTGCGCGACGTGGAAGCCGCCAACCGCGCGCTGCGGCGCACGGGCTTCGCCCCGACGCCGCCCTCCATCCAGGTCAATCCGGATCCGGGCGGTGGCGCGGCCCGCCTTACCGGCACCGGCAACATCACCGCCATGCTGTCGCAGGGCTATATGGAAGTGTTGTTCAAGACCTCCGACACGCCCCTTGCCGGCGAGCTCGAAGCAGCAACCGCGCGCTATCCCGGCCTGCATCTCGCGGCCTTTGCGGTCGCTGATGCGGTCGCGGCGCATCGCCGGCTGGCGCAGCAGGGCTTTCGCGTGCGGCCGCTCGCCGAGATGGAGCGGCCGGTGGACCATGACGGCGCGCCGGGAACGGCCGCTTTCACCGTGGCGCGCATCGAGCCTGGGGAGATGCCGGAGGGCCGCATCCAGATGCTCGCGCATCATACCGAGAGCATGGTTTGGCAGCCGCGCTGGCTCTCGCATCCAAACGGCGCGCTGGCGCTGACGCGGATTACGATCGCAGTTGCAGACGCGGCGGAAGCAGCGCAACGCTATGCGACCTTTACCGGCCGTAAGCCGCGGGCCTCCGAATTCGGAGAGGTGATCGCGCTTGATCGCGGCCAGATCGATCTCGTCACCGCCGACGGGTTTCGGCGTATGCTGCCCGAAATATCCGTACCGTCCCTGCCATTCATCGGCGCTTGCGAGATCCGGGTGCGGTCGCTTCCCGCGCTCGCCGATATGTTGAAAAAGGCGGGGCTACAAACACACCGGAGGGAGGAAATGTTGATCGCCGAATTTCCTGCGGAAATCGGGCAAGGAGCCTGGCTGTTCAGGGAGTAACCCCAGCCATGCCAGGTACGCTCGAAGCGTTCCTGCAACGGCGGCCATACAACGCTGTGAGCGACTTTGTGGACGCCAATGTCGATCGCGGCCTCGCCGGGAAGGTGGCATTCACCGATGGCGAGCGATCCATCACGTATGGCGAGCTGCAGGAGGCCACCTTTCGATTCGCCGCCGCGCTGCGGACCCTGGGGTTGCGCCAGGAGAATCGGTTGGTGGTCGTTTTGCACGACACCGTCGATCATCCCGTTGCGTTCTGGGGCGCCATTCGCGCCGGCATCGTCCCCATACCCGTGAACACGCTGCTCGCGGCCGAGCAATACAAATATCTGCTGGCCGACAGCCGCGCCGCGGCAATCGTGGTCGCAGCCCCGCTGGCGTCGATGATGCTGGCAATTCGCGCAGAGCTCCCGCAGCTCTCCGCAGTGATCGTGGCGGGAGCGAGCGCGCAGCAGCGGGCGCAATGGCCCGAGGCGCTGTTCCTGGAGGACCTGTTGCGCGAGGCTCCGCGGCAACGGTTCACCGCGGCTACGTTGTCCGACGAGGTCGCGTTCTGGATGTACACCTCGGGCTCGACCGGAGATCCCAAGGCGGTCAAGCACGTGCATACGAGCCCGATGGCGGCGTCGCGGCTCATGGGTCAGGGGGTGATCGGGATTGCCGAGAATGACCTCGCATTCTCGGCAGCGAAGCTCTCCTTCTCCTATGGCCTGGGCAACGGCGTGTTGTTTCCTTTGTCTGTCGGCGCAAGCACTGTGCTCCTGTGGGAGCGGCCGACACCCCAGGCGGTGCTGGCAACCCTGCGCCGGCATCGTCCCACGATCTTTTACGCGGTGCCGTCGCTCTATGCCGCGCTGCTGGCGCGTCCCGACATCGGTCGCGGGGCCGGATCCGACCGGTTGCGGTTGTGCATCTCGGCCGGCGAGGCACTGCCCGCAAAGCTCGGAGAGCAATGGCGCGCCGTCGTGGGAGTGGACATTCTCGATGGCCTGGGCTCGACGGAGATGCTGCAGACTTTTCTGAGCAACCAGCCCCGCGACATCCGCTACGGCTCGACCGGAAAGCCGGTGCCGGGATACGAGCTCAAGATCGTCGGCGAGAGCGGACAGGAGCTTCCCGCAGGAGAGATCGGGGAGCTGGTCGTGCGCGGCCCCACCGCCGGGGAAGGCTACTGGAACCAGCGGGCGAAAAGCCGCCGCACCTTCGTCGGCGAGTGGACCTACACCGGCGACAAATATGTCCGCGACCATGACGGCTACTATCACTATTGCGGACGCACCGACGACATGTTCAAGGTGAACGGCATGTGGGTGTCGCCATTCGAGGTCGAGGCCGCGCTCGTCGCGCATGAAGCCGTGCTGGAGGCGGCCGTGATCGGCAAGCCGGATGGCGACGGTTTGATCAAGCCCAAGGCCTTCATCGTGCTCAAGAACGGATACAGCGCCGACGAGCAGCTGTTCGAGGCGTTGCGCGCGCAGGTGAAGGAACGCGCCGGCGCGTGGACATATCCGCGCTGGATCGATGTCCGCCCCGATCTGCCGCGCACGGCCACGGGAAAGATTCAGAGATTCAAGCTGCGGGAATGACGCGGCTTATACCTCCCCCTTTCAGGGCCCTTTCAGGGGTAGGTATTGCCCTCACCCGCGAACAGCCGTGTCACCAGGCGGCGCGCCAGCACGCCGGCGACCCGGCGGCGATAGTGACCCGGCGTGAACGTGGTCTTCATCGACATGATCTGATCGCGCACGAGCCTGTCGAGCTGGTCGAGCGTGCGCTCGTCGAGCGGCCCGCCGCAGAGCGCATCGGTGCCTTCGAGCAGGACCGGGCGCGGATTGGTGCCGGTGAAGGCCACACGCAGATCGATGAGCGCATCGCCTTGCCGCCGCAACGCCACCGCGACGCCGGTGACGGGGTATTCGATGGAGCGGCGAATGCGGATCTTGTCATACGCCGAGCGCAGGCCTGGCGTGTTTCCTGCGCGCACACGCGCGATCAGCTCGCCCAGACGCAGCGCGAGATAATATTTGCCGTCGCCCCTCGTCTCGGTCATCGGCTCGTCCTGCCGGGCATAACCGATGTAGAGCGAGGACAGCGGGAGCCTGCGTGTTCCGCTCGGTCCGGCAAGCTCCAGTTCCGCGCCAAGGGTCAACAGGGCCGGCGCAAGATCGCCGCTGAAGGTCGCAAAGCAAATGCCGCGACTCTTCGGAGCAACGTGACAGATGTCGCCCGTTGTCTTGAGGCAATGATTGTTGGCGGAGCGCCACCACTCGCTCTGATTATAGAACAGGCAGCGGGTGTCGAGGCACAGATTACCTCCGACCGTGCCCATGTTGCGATGCGTGGGGCCGGCAATGCAGGCAGCGGCCTGCGCGAGCACGGGATAATGCCGCACGATCTCGGGATGCGCGGCGACCTCGGCGAGGGTGGCGGCGGCGCCGATCTCGACCCCCTGGGGGTCTACATGGATGCCCCGCAGCTCGTTTACGCCGGTGATGTCGATGAGGCTTTCCGGGGCGACGATGCCGCGCCGGATGTTCACGAGGAGGTCAGTGCCGCCACCGAGAAGCCGGCCGTCGGGGTGATCCCTGCGCGCTTCGAGAGCTTCATCCAGCGTGGTCGGGCGAAGGAGCTGGAAAGGGGCCAGCGCGTCCATCAAGCGCCCCCTCCCTTACCCTCCCCCGCAAGCGGGGGAGGGTAAGGGTGGGGGTTGTGGGCGCGGCGATGTTTCTCGATCGCCGCGAACACGCGGTCCGGCGTCACCGGGAGGTCGTTGAAGCGCACGCCGATCGCGTCGGCGATCGCGTTGGTGAGCGCCGGCAGGAATGCAGCGAGCGAGCCCTCGCCCGCCTCCTTCGCTCCGAATGGCCCATGCGGGTCGTTGCTCTCGACGATGCCGACCTCGATGGGAGGCGAATCCGCGATGGTCGGAACGCGGTAGTCGAGCATATTGCCGGTGATGAGCAGGCCGTCGTGATAGGCGGTCTCCTCGCTCATGGCTTGGCCCATGCCCATCCACACCGAGCCCTGCACCTGTCCTTCCACGGTGAGGCGGTTGAGCGCCTTGCCGCAGTCATGCGCCACCCAGACCTTGTCGACGCTTACCACGCCGGTGTCCGCATCGACGCTGACCTCGACCACCTGCGCGGAATAGCTGTAGCCCATGGTGCCGCCGATGGCGGCCCCGCGATATTTCTTGCCGCCGTGGGATTCCGGGATGGTGGAATAGTTGCCGGTCACGGTGATGGTACCGCTGTCCCGTAGCGCTTCGGTGACCACCTCGTTGAAGGTCAGGCCCTTGTCCTGGGCGCCGGCGCGATAGACCTCGCCGAGGCACTCGACCTCCTCCGGCTTGGCATCGAGCTTGCGCGCCGCCGCTGCTACCAGCACGCGCTTGAGATTGTGCGCCGCGTCGAGGGCGGCGTTGCCCACCATGAAAGTCACCCGCGAGGAGTAGGAGCCGTTGTCCTTCGGTACCACTTCGCTGTCGCCGGTCACGACGCGGATTCTCCCGAGATCGAGGCCGAGGACCTCGCCCACGGTCTGCGCCAGGAGGGTGGTCGAGCCCTGGCCGATATCGGCGGCGCCCGAAAGCACGACGATGGAGCCGTCGAAATCGAGCTTGATCTTCACCGTCGCGTGCGGCTCGCCGGTCCAGTTCACCGGCTTGGAGGCGCCGCTGATATAGTGGGAGCATGCAAAGCCCAGGCCCTTTCCCTTGCTCAATCTGCCTTTGCGCGCTTTCCAGCCGCTCGCCTTCTCCACCCAGTCGACGCATTCCGGCAGGCCATAGCTGTTCACCATCAGATCGTTGTCGGTGAACGTGGGCGCAGTGAGATAATTCGTGCGCCGCACCGCGATCGGATCGAGGGCCATCTCATGTGCCATCTGGTCGAGCAGGCTCTCGAAGGCGAAGCGGATATCGACTGTGCCGTGGCCGCGGAAAGCGCCGCAGGGCGGCGTGTTGGTGAGCACGCGCTTGCCGATGTATTTGACGTTGTGCAGGTCGTAGATGGCGTAGAGCATCGAGCCCGCATAGAGGATGGTGACCACGCCATAGCCGGAATGGGCGCCGCCGCGCTGGTAGCATTCGCATTCGACCGCGGTGATGCGCCCATCCCTGCGCATTCCGAGCTTGAGCCGGATGTCGGTTTCCGGCCGACCGCGATGGGTGATGAACGTCTCCTCGCGGTTGATCATCATGCGCACGCATCCGCCGGCGCGCTTTGCCAGCAGCGCTGCTATCAGCTCCACATTGAGCGCCTCGGTGCGGCACCCGAACCCGCCGCCGACATGGGGCTTGATCACGCGGATGCGCGACATGTCCATGTCGAGGATTTGCGCCAGCATGAGGTGGACGTAATAGGGGACCTGGGTGCTGGCATGCACGGTCATGCGGTCGCGCTCGCGGTCATACTCGGCGACGGCGGCGTGCATTTCCATCTGGTTCTGGCACACCTCGGCGCAGTTGTAGCTCGCCTCGCGCACGAGATCGGCCTCGCGCAGGCCCTGCTCGACGTCGCCGAGCTCGAACAGGACGTCGCGCTCCACATTGCCTGGACGGTGCGCATGGATGTTGCCCGCGCCCGGGGCCAAAGCTGTCTGGGCGGTGTAGCACGCAGGTAATTCGCGCACCTTGAGCCTGATCAGCGCAATCGCGCGCTTGGCGGTGGCATCATCGACGGCGGCGACGGCAGCGACCGGCTCGCCGCGATAGCGCACCTTGTCCCGCGCCAGCGGGTGCTCGCTGCGGGCGATGGGAAGCACGCCGAAGGTCCTGTCGCAGTCCGCCCCGGTAACGATCGCCTTCACCCCCGGAACGCGCAGAGCTTCGGCGATATCGACTTCGAGAATCTCGGCGTGGGAATAGGGGCTGCGATAGATGTGCCCCGCGAGCATGCCGGGTGCGATCAGATCGGCGGTGTATTTTGCTCGGCCCGAGACCTTTTCCGGCCCATCGATCATCGGCACGTAACAGCCGATGTTGCGCGTGGGCACGATCTCGTTCACGGCGATGCTCCGGCCGCGTGCAGCTCGGCGGCGTATTTGACCGCTTCGATGATTTTTACATAGCCGGTGCAGCGGCAGATGTTGCTGCCCAGGGCCGCGCGAATCTCATCCTCGTTGGGAAAGGGATTGCGGCGCAACAGGCCGGCCGAAGCCATGATAAAGCCCGGCGTGCAGTAGCCGCACTGAGAGCCGAGCTTCTCGTGAAAGCCGCGCTGCACTGCCGAAAGCCGGCCATCGCGCGAAAGAGATTCGATAGTGTCGACGCGACGGCCCCCCATGGTCGCGGCCAGCGTGAGGCAGGAGAGGCGCGGGCGATCATCGACCAGGACGGTGCAGGCACCGCATTCGCCGCCGTCGCAGCCCGTCTTTGTTCCGGTGAGGCCGACGATCTCACGCAGGTAGTCGAGCAGCAGCAGGTTATCCGCCACTGCATCCGCGCGCGGGCGGCCGTTCAGCGTCAGCTCGAGCAGACGTGCCATTGGCTTTGAGCTAACCCGGTTTTCGGTTTTCGCAAGCAAGTTCAGCGGGTAGCAAATAAAATCTTCAATGCTGCAGCGCGGCAATAGCCCTGTGCTGCGCCTCGCGGCGCGCGGCCACGAGCACGGCGCGCAGGCTTTCGCTGCGGGTATTGTGGGCGTGGAGCACTTCCGCGAGCGTGGGGTTGCGCTCGGCCGCGCTGCGTTGCGCCGGCGGCTTGAGCTGGGCGGAGAGGTAGGCGCCTTCGCGCCTGCCTGCCGCGACGAGCCCGCGCCCGAACGGCTGCTGCTCGCGCGCAAAGCGCAGGAGCCCGCCGGCTACGTCATCGCCTCGCACTGCCTCGGCGAGGCTTGCCGCCTCGAGCGCCGCCTTGGTGACGCCTGCGCCCACATGCGGTCGAGCTACGAACGCAGCGTCGCCCAGCAGCGCGACGCGCCCGAACACGGTGCTCGGGCTATCAAGATCGAAGATGGGCTGAAAGAACGGCTGCGCACGGGCGAAGATTTCGGCGAGCTGCGGAGCGACCAGCGCCCTCGCGGCCGCTTTGATTGCGGCGATGACGTCGGGACGGATGAGCGGCGGGGGAATGGCGGGGCCGTGATATTTTCCGCTGGCGTCGGTGCAGAGATCGACGAGCGTGTCGGGATCGGTCGGCCGATACCAGACGATGTTGTAAGCGCGCCGGCCGACCTCGGTCTCGTTGTTGCGGCCGGGCACGGGATAGGCGAGGAAGAGCTCGCCTTCGGGCAGGCAGAACGTGTAGCGCTCGAAAATCTGCGCCCGGATGGCAGGAGGCACGTCGCTCTCGTCCAGCATGGCGCGCCAGGCGACATAACCGGCATATTGCGGCGCCAGGTCGGGGAGGAACTGCTCGCGCACGGTGGAGCGCCCCCCGTCGGCGCCGACGAGCAGCTCGCCTTCGGCCGCATCGCCGTTGGCGAATACGGCGGTGATCGCGCGCGCATCCTGCTCGACGCGCACGAGCGACATGCCGAGCCGATAGCTTGTAGCCGGGAGGGGATCGCGCAACGCGCGGTAGAGCCGGCCCCATGAGCTCATCAGCCGCGCGGTGTACTGCTCGACCAGCACCCGCCCGCTCGCATCAAACACGATGATGCGGTCGAGCGGAACGCCCATGGTTGCGTCGAAGTCGATCCCGATGCGCCCGAGGATGTCGAGAAGCTGGGGATGGGTGCTCAGCCCTGCGCCGCGGCCGGTAAGGTCCTCCGGATTGCGCTCAAAGACGGTCGTGTCCCAGCCTTCCCTGCGCAGGAGATGCGCCGCCAGGAGGCCGCCGAGCGAGCCGCCGATCACCAGCGCGCGTCGGGTGGATATGCGCATGGTTATATTGGTCACATCGCCCAGGACATGCTGTCGTGACCCGGCCTGTAGTTGCGGTTGGTCTGCGCGGCGTTGCGGTTGACCAGGGGGCGGCCGTAGAGCGGATGAGTCTGGCTGCGCACCTCGTGCTCGACCGTGAACAGCACCTCGCGGGTGTCGAGATCGATAACGTCCTTGAAGCGGTACTCGTGCTGGTTCACCTCGAGCGTAAGGAGGCCCAGCGCCTTGAGCTTGCGGTGGGGCGGGGAGAAGCTCGCGATGTAGATCTGCGCGTGATGGCGGTCGTAGGGCTGCTCCGGCGCATCGGTTTCGCAGAACTCCCAGTACTGTTTCTCGCCGACCTGCACGCGGGCGCTTCTCCCGCTGCCGTTCTCGGTAACGCTGACGAGCGCCCCCATGACCTCGCGGTAGAAGCGGGCGATGCGCTGCGCCGTGTCCGGACGCACATCGAAGCGGATGTAGGGCATGCCGAGCACGATGCGGCCGAAGCGCGCCGCTTCGGGCGCATGCACGTTGATGCGGTTGCCCCAGGGACAGACGGTCTCGACACAGTCGTTGCTCTCGCGGAAATCGAACCGCGTGCCTTCGAGCGGCTTGCGCATCTGCGCAAGACGATCGAGCAGCGCGGCGCGGTCGGGCACGACGAGACCGGTGACGCCGCGCAGGATATCGGGTGTGCCGGCAGGCAGATGAAACTGGCTCACGCCGACGTTGACCCACATATTCCGTGCCCCGGTATTGAGGAAGGGATCGCGCGTTAGCCCCAGCCCGGTGATGTAGTAGCTCGTCGCGAGATGCTGATCGCTGATGCACACGTTGACGTGCCCGAGATTGACGATGTTGCCGAGATCTTCGCTCGCGCGGTCGTATTCGTTATCGGCCATGCTGGCTCCCTCGTCTCGATGTTCGCGACTACTCCGCGGCGCGCAGGAGCGGTGCCGGGCCGGCGCGGAACTGCTCGAGCAGCGCGGCTTCGTCCGCCTTGGCCGCCGTGAGGTGGCGCATCTTGACGTGCCCGAAGCCGCGAATTTTCTCCGGGATCGCCGCGAGACCGACCGCGATGTGATGATTGCCGGGGTCGAGCTTCGCCAGCACTTCCTCGATCATGCTCTCATACTCGCGCACGAGCCGGCGTTCGGTTCTGCGCTCCTGCGAGTAGCCGAAGGGATCCAACCCGGTTCCGCGCAGGAATTTGAAGCGTGCGAGCCACTTGAAGGCCGGAAAGATCCAGGGCCCGAAGGTGAGCTTTCTCGGCTCTCCGGTTGCCTTGTTCACCGGCGCGAGCAGCGGCGGCGCGAGATGCACATCAAAGCGCAGATGCTCGCCGCCAAGCTCGCTCTGCACCTGTCTGATGAACGCGCCGTCGGAATAGAGCCGGGCGACCTCGTACTCGTCCTTGTAGGCCATCAGCTTGAAAAGATAGCGCGCGACCGCTTCGGCCAGGCCGCTCTTGCCGGGAGCTCGCGCGGTCTCGACCGCTCTGACCCGCTCGACCCGGTCGCGATAGCGCCCGGCATAGGCCGCGTTCTGATAGTCCGTGAGAAAGGCTTCGCGGCGAGCAATCATCTCATCCAACGATTGGGAAAGCTTGCGGGCATCGGTTGCGGCTTCGCCAGGCTTGAGCAAGGCCGCAACCGCAGCCGGGTCGACGGCGGCGCGCCGCCCCCAGTGGAAAGCCTGCTTGTTCATCTCAACGGCCTCGCCATTGAGCTCGACCGCCTGCTCGATCGACTCTGCCGCAAGCGGCAGCGCGCCGAGCTGATAGGCGTAGCCCACCAGAAAGATGTTGGCGCCGACCGTGTTGCCGAACAGCGCGGTTGCCGCGCGCGAGGCATCGATGAAATGCGTCTTCTCACGGCCGGCATCGGCGATGATCGCGCGCTTGAGCCGCTCCGTCGGGAGCGAAAAATCAGGATTGCGCGTGAAGTCCCCGGGCAGGAACTCGGCGAGGTTGACCACCATCTCGGTCGATCCGTGTTTCACCGCGGCGAGCACCTTCTTGTTGCCGGCAACGACGATGTCGCCGCCGAGCACCAGATCGGCGGCGCCGGCGGCAATGCGGATGGCATGGATGTCCTCGGGCCGCTGCGCGATGCGCATGTGGCTGTAAACCGCGCCGCCCTTCTGGGCGAGCCCGGCCATATCAAGCACCCCGACGCCTTTGCCCTCGATATGCGCGGCCATGCCGAGAATGCCGCCGATGGTGACAATGCCGGTGCCGCCCACCCCGGTGACGATGATGTCGTGGGTCTTGTCGATCCGCGGCAGCTTCGGTTGCGGCAGCGCGGCAAGATCAAGCGCCGGAACAGATGCAACCCTGCCCTTGAGCTTTGCGCCCGTCACGGTGACGAAGGACGGGCAGAAGCCTTTGACGCAGGAGAAATCCTTGTTGCAGCTCGACTGATCGATGGTGCGTTTGCGCCCCCACTCCGTCTCCAGCGGCTGCACCGAAACGCAATTCGATTTCACCCCGCAGTCGCCACAGCCCTCGCACACGAGCTCGTTGATGATCACGCGCTTGTCGGGATCGGGAAAACGCCCGCGCTTCCTCCGCCGGCGCTTCTCCGCCGCGCAGGTCTGGTCATAGATCAGCACGCTGACGCCGGGAATCGCCGCGAGCTCCTGCTGCACGGCAATCACATCGTCGCGATGATGGATGGTGAGCCCGCGCGGCCACTCCTCGTCCTTGGCGTATTTCCAGGGCTCGTCAGTCACGACCACCACCCGCTTGGCGCCCTCTGCCGCGACTTGGCGGGCGATCTGCGGGACGGTGAGCCCGCCGTCATTGGCCTGGCCGCCGGTCATGGCGACGGCATCGTTGAACAGGATCTTGTAGGTAATGTTGACGCCCGCTGCGATCGCGCCGCGAATCGCCATGTAGCCGGAATGGTTGTAGGTGCCGTCGCCGAGATTCTGAAAAACATGCGGTCGCTTGCTGAACGGCGCCTCCCCGATCCAGTTCGCGCCTTCCCCGCCCATCTGGGTGTAGCCCAGCGTCGAGCGGTCCATCCACTGCGCCATGTAATGGCAGCCGATCCCGGCATAGGCGCGCATGCCTTCGGGGACCACCGTCGATGAATTGTGCGGGCAGCCGGAGCAGAAATAGGGCGTGCGCACCGCGATCTCCTGGGTCTGCGCCAGGATGGATTGGGCTTGCTTCAATTGCGCGACGCGGGCGGCGGTTTCCTCGTTTGCGCCAACGCGTTGCAGGATGCGCTCGCCGATGCAGATGGCAATCTCGTTGGGATCGAGCGCGCCTTTGACCGGGAACAGCCAGTTGCCCTGCTCGTCCATCTTGCCGATGCAGACGGGCTGCTTGGTCGTGCCGTAAAGCTCCTCGCGCACCTGTACCTCGATGAGGGAGCGCTTCTCCTCGACCACGATGATGAGCTCGAGCCCGTCGGCGAAGTGCTGCAGGTCGGATTTGCTGATCGGCCAGGGGCACGCGATCTTGTAGAGCCGGATGCCCAGATCGTTGCACCGCACTTCATCGATGCCGAGCTCGTCAAGCGCCTGGCGCACGTCGAGGTAGCTCTTGCCGACGGTGATGATGCCGATCCGCGGTTTGCGTCCCCCCGTGGTGATGTATTTGTTGAGCTTGTTGGCGCGCACGAAGGCGAGCATGGCATCGCGCTTGTAGTCGTGCAGGCGTGCTTCCTGCCCCAGGATGGTGTCGTGCAGGCGGATGTTAAGCCCGCCTTCCGGCATCGCGAAATCCTGCGGAATGACGATGTTAACGCGCTCCGGGCTGCCGTCGATCACGGCGGTCGATTCGACCGTCTCATGCATTGACTTGAGCGCCACCCAGGTGCCGCAGAAGCGCGACATGGCCCAGCCGTAGAGGCCGTAATCCACGATCTCCTGCACCCCGGCGGGGTTCAGGATCGGGATCATCACATCGATGAAGTGATACTCGGACTGATGCGCCGTGGTGGAGGATTCGGCGGTGTGATCGTCGCCCATCAGTGCCAGCACGCCGCCATGCCTCGATGTGCCGGCGAAATTGGCGTGACGGAAGACGTCGCCGGTGCGGTCGACCCCCGGGCCCTTGCCGTACCAGAGACCGAACACGCCATCGAACTTGCCCTCCCCGCGCAGCTCGCCCTGCTGCGAACCCCACAGGGCGGTCGCGGCGATATCCTCGTTGATGCCGGCCTGAAAGCGGATGTCGTAGCGCTCGAGGTGGCGCTGCGCCCGGATGAACTGCTGGTCGAGGGTGCCGAGCGGCGAGCCGCGATAACCCGTCACATAGCCCGCGGTGTTGAGACCTGCGCGGCGGTCGCGCTCCTTCTGCATCAGGCAGAGGCGGACCAGCGCCTGAAACCCGGTGGCGAAGATGCGGCTCTTGCCGAGATCGTATTTGTCTTCGAGGGTGACGTGATTGAGCGCCATCGCGCGCTTCTCCAGGAATGCGCTCGCGGGCGGGATCAGCGCGCGCATGCGCCGCAAGAGATATAATCGAACCCTCGCATGGGCAATGGCGCCGCCGGCCGGCGCTCGCGGGTGTACATGCCGTTGGGGCCAAACCCCGTGAACCAGAAGCGCGTCACCGCCCGAGCATGGCGCGCGCACGCACCGCGGTGTCGCCGAAATCCGAGAACACGCCGTCAACGCCGAGTCGATAGAACTGCAGATATTCCCGGATCGGATCCAATTGGTAGTCGGGCGCCAGGAACTCGGGCTCGTCGCGAAAGGTGTAGGGATGTACCATGAGGCCGGCCTTGTGGGCGTCCGCGACCAGGGTGGTCGGAGGAAGCAGCGTCCCGTCGGCGCGCTGCGGCACGATGCTGCGCTTCCATGGACCGATGCCGTGGGCATAGGTCGCGATCTCGGCCAGCGCCTGCGGCGTCATGAGATCGCCATAGCTGCGTCGGTCGCCGGCAGCGATGAAGTCGTAGGGCTGCAATCGCGCATCCTCCATCAGCTGGATGAGCCGCACCTTCGTGCGCCTGCTCAGGTCTTTGAGATTCTGCACCTCGAAGGACTGCACGAACACCGGCGCGCCGGCGTCGGTGTAGCCATTAGCCTCGAGCGCCGCGAGCAAGAGCGGCTCGAGCGCAAGGCCGATGGAGCGGAAATAGCTGGGATGCTTGGTCTCGGGGTAGACGCCGATCACGCGACCATCCGCTGCGCCTCTGCGGGTGGCGAGATCGATCACTTCCTGGAATGTGGGGATCTCGTAAACCCCGTTCCAACCCTGGTTGCGGAAAGCGAGCCGCTCCTTGGCGCGCAGAGTCTTGATCTCGGCCAAGGTGAAGTCCTCGGTGAACCAGCCCGTGATTCTCTTGCCGTCGATGGTTTTGGTAGTCCTGCGCTCCGGGAATTTCTCTGCCGCATCGCTCGTGCCGGATATGTCGTTCTCGTGCCGCGCAATGAGCACGCCATCCTTGGTCGCAACCAGGTCAGGCTCGATGAAATCGACGCCGTAGTCGATGGCGAGCTCATAGGAGCCGAGCGTATGCTCCGGGCGGTGCCCGGCAGCGCCGCGATGGCCGATGACGCGCGGCAATGCGCCGCCAAGCGCAGGCGCAACCGGCACTGCTCCATCTGACCGGAACAGGCGCTAATCCTTCGGGCGCTTGCCGACGGCTTGCGTCTGGCGCGCGCGCCACAGCTGGAGGCGCTTGGCGAGCCGCGGATCGGAAAGCGCGAGGACCGCGGCCGCAAGCAGCGCCGCGTTGATCGCCCCCGGCTTGCCAATTGCCAGCGTGCCGACCGGGATCCCCGCCGGCATCTGCATGATGGAGAGGAGGCTGTCCTTGCCCTCGAGCGCATGCGTGCTCATCGGCACGCCGAGCACCGGCAGCGGGGTGAGCGCCGCAGTCATCCCGGGAAGATGCGCGGCGCCGCCCGCGCCCGCGATGATGAGCTTGAACCCTTTGCGCCGCGCCGCCTTGGCGAACTTGTACAGCCGGTCCGGGGTGCGGTGAGCGGACACGATCAGGGCCTCGTAGCCGACCGCGAGCTCTCCGAGCGTATCGGCGGCATGCTTCATGGTCGCCCAGTCCGACTGGCTTCCCATGATGATAGCGACCGGCTTATCCGCCATCCGCCCCGCTCCCTGCTCAAGGTGCAATTATAGCAACGACACGGGCAGGCGGGTTAGCGGCGATTCGCCTCTGGCGAGATCACCCGCGTAACGCGCCGCCCGCGGCCGATTGTTTCTTCAGCTGATCCAGCTTATAACTAAAATGACCAGATTGACCATAATAAGCAAGGAGATTGGCTATGAGCGCCAGCACGTGGACCTTGGTCGCTGCCAAAGCGAAACTCAGCGAAGTCATTGAGTTGGCGCGCTCACGCGGTCCGCAGACCATTACCCGTCACGGCCGCACGGCCGCTGTCATTGTTGCCCCCGAGGAGTGGGAGCGCAAAACCAGGCGGACCGGAAACCTTGCGGAATTTTTCGCTCACTCCCCGCTCCAGGCATCGGGCCTCGAGGTCCGGCGTCGCAAAGACCGCGCGCGCAAGATCGATCTATGAGCTTTCTGCTCGATACGACCGTTGTCTCCGAGTGGGTGAAGCTGCGTCCAAATCGGGGGGTGGTCAGATGGCTGGCGGACGCCGATGAAGATCGATTGTTCCTGAGCGTCGTCACCTTGGCCGAGCTGCGTTACGGGATCGAGCGCATGGCGGCCGGTGCCAGGCGCAAGCGCCTGGATGCATGGCTGTGCAACGAGCTGCCGCTGCGCTTCGACGGGCGTGTTCTGTCGATCGACCGCGCGGTCGCCGATGCGTGGGGAAGCGTGGTGGCGCGCAGCGAGGCAGCCGGGCGGCCCATCGGCGCAATGGATGCATTCCTCGCCGCGACGGCGCAGGCGCACGGCATCACCCTCGTCACGCGCAACACCTCGGATTTTGAGGCGTCGCTCGGCGCTAGCATCAACCCCTGGGCGCCGGACGAGTCCTGAATCGGAATATCGGCTTGGTGCGGACCCGTATTCCGGGCGCGATAAGGACTTCGACGACCGTAGCCCGGAAAGAGCGTCGAGCGAGATCCGAGAACGCGGCTCCCGGACTGCGCATAGGCCATCCGGGCCCCCGGATAGCTACCGTATTTCGACGACCGTAGCCCGGAAAGAGCGTCGAGCGAGATCCGAGAACGCGGCTCTCGGACTGCGCATAGGCCGTCCGGGCCGCCGGATAGCTACCGTATTTCCGCCGCCTTCGGCGTGGATGTGAGGTGCGGGCTCGCGGGGACGTGCGATTGCCGTGGTGAGGCGGTCGGGTGGGGGCTAACAGACGATGAAAGCACGACATTTTACCGCGCTCGGCATCGTGGCGGCGGCCGGATTGTGGATTGCCTCCGGGCAGTTGCAGCCGCACGAGGCGGCGCAGCCCGAGACCGCCTTGCGCACTGCGGCCGAGGCGGCAAAAAAGCTCTTCCGCGTCGCGGTCGAGCGCGCCACGCTGGTCCCCCATAGCCGCACCCTCACCATCTCCGGTCGGACCGAGGCGGAGAAGCGGGTCATGGTCATGGCGCGCGGCTCCGGCGTGCTCACGGATCTGCGGGTCAAGCGTGGCAGCCAGGTGCAGAAGGGCGAGGTCATTGCCATCCTCTCCGACGAGGCGCGCGAGGCGCAGGTGGTGCAGGCGCAAGCCGTGGTCACGCAGAAGCGCACCGAACTCGAGGCCAAGCGCGGTCTGATCATGTCGGGCACGCTGCCTCGCCTGCAGCTCGTCGATCTCGAAGCGCAGCTGCGCTCGGCGGAAGCTGCGCTTGCGGCCGCCGAGGCGGAGCACGAGCGGGGGGTCGTGCGTGCCCCATGGGCGGGAGTCATTCAGGACGTTGGCGTGGAAGTGGGGCAGGCCGCCTTCTCCTTCGCCGGCAAGGAGCTCGCCGTGCTGGTTTCGCTCGATCCCATGCTCGCCGTGGCCGAGGTGGCCGAGCGGAAGCTGGCCGGCATCAAGGTGGGCGAGCGCGCCGACGTGCGCCTCGTCACCGGCGAGACCGTAAGCGGCAAGGTGCGCTTCGTCGCCAAGACCGCAAGCACGAACACACGCACATATCGGGTCGAGATCGAGCTGCCGAACAAGGACGGCAAGATCCCCGACGGCATCACCGCCGAGGTGATGGTGCCGCAGTCGGCGGTGATGGCGGTGCGGGTGCCGCGCTCCGCGCTCACCTTTGCATCCAACGGCGACCTCGGCGTGCGCACGGTCGATGCGGACGGCATGGTCGCATTTGCGCCGATCAGCGTGGTCGAGGACGAGCAGGCGGCGATGTGGGTCGCCGGGCTTGCCAGCGGCAGCCGGGTGATCGTGCAGGGACAGGATTTCGTGCGCGAAGGGCAAGTGGTCGAAGCGGTCGGGGCGCATGAGCTGACCGCCGTGGCAAAGTAGGGCTTGGCACAGAGTGCCGCAAACACGGCGTCATCCTTGAGGCGCGAGCGAGCATGGCGAGCGAGCCTCGAAGGATGACGGCTCGGGGGATGCCATGTCAGGGTTGATCGACTACGCCATCGACCACGCGCGGCTCACCGTCGCCGCGCTCATCTTTCTGCTGTGCGCCGGACTCGTCGCCTACGTCACCATCGCCAAGGAGGCGGAGCCCGACGTCAAGATCCCGGTGATCTACGTCCAGCTCTCGCAACGCGGCATCAGCCCGGAAGATTCCGAGCGCCTGCTGCTGCGCCCGGTCGAGACCCAGCTCAAGTCGGTCGGCAACGTGAAGGAGATGCGCTCCACCGCTTTCGAGGGCGGCGGCTTCGTCCTGCTCGAGTTCGAGGCCGGCTTCGATTCCAATTCTGCGCTCGCGGATGTGCGCGCCAAGGTGGATCAGGCCAAGCACGATTTGCCGCGCGACGTCGACGAGCCGCAGGTGCTCGAGGTCAACCTCTCGCTCTATCCCGTGCTGGTGGTGGGACTGTCGGGCGACGTCCCCGAGCGCACGCTACTGCGCATTGCGCGCGCCGCGAAGAATGCCATCGAGCAGGCGCCGGGAGTGCTCTCGGCGGAGCTGCGCGGGGCGCGCGATGAGGCGGTCGAGATCATCCTCGATCCGACCCTGATCAGCAGCTACGGCCTCTCCATCGATCAGCTCGGCACCATCACCCAGTCCTTCAACACGCTGATTGCCGCGGGTGCGCTCGAAGGCGAGACCGGCCGATTTGCGGTCAAGGTGCCGTCGCTGTTCGAGAAGCCGCAGGACATTCTCAACATTCCCGTCGTGGCCTCGTCGGGTGCCTCGGTTACCTTGCGCGACATCGCGGAAGTCAAGCCGACCTTCAAGGACGCGACTTCGATCACGCGGGTGAACGGCCGTCCGGCCATGACCGTCGAGGTCTCCAAGCGAACCGGTGCCAATCTCATCGAGACCGTCGACGCGGTGAAATACGTGGTCGCAGAGCTGCAGAAGACCTGGCCCGGAGCCGTCCATGTCACCTTCACCCAGGACAAGTCGAAGATCATCCGCCAGATGCTGGGCGATCTGCAGAACTCGGTGGCGACCGGCGTTCTTCTCGTCGCCATCGTCATTCTGTTTGCGCTCGGCTTTCGCGCCTCGGTGTTCATCGGGATCGCCATACCGGCCTCCTTCCTGGCTGGCGTCCTCGGGCTGCAGCTTGCCGGCTTGACCATCAACATCGTGGTGCTGTTCTCGCTCATCCTTGCGGTCGGCATGCTGGTCGACGATGCCATCATCGTCTCCGAATTCGCGGAGCGCCGCATGGCGGAAGGCATGGCGCCGCGGGAAGCGTACGCGCTCGCGGCCAAGCGCATGGCGGGCCCGGTGATCGCAGCAACCGCCACCCGCGTGGCCGCGTTCTCGCCGCTCCTGTTCTGGCCGGGGGTGGTCGGGCAGTTCATGAAATATCTGCCGATCACGCTCATCGCGACGCTCTCGGCCTCGCTCGCGGTGGCGCTGTTCTTCACTCCGACTCTCGGCGCGCTCCTGGGCAAGGCGGGGCGCACCGTACCTCCCCGTGCAAGGGGGAGGTCGAAAGTATTCGCTTCGCAAGCGAAGCGAATACTTTCGGGTGGGGGTGGCAGCGACACGGTGCAGACCCCCACCCGGTCCCCCCCGACAAAATCGGGGGTCGCCGACCTCCCCCTTGCTGGGGGAGGTATAACAGAGCGCGGGCCCTATATGCGCACGGTTCGGCTTGCGCTGCGCCATCCCGGCATGACCCTGGCGATAGCCGCGGGCCTGCTCGTGGTCGTGCAGCTTGCCTACGGCAAGTTCGGCCGCGGGGTCGAGTTCTTCCCCAACGTGGAGCCCGACTACGGCCAGGTGATCGTGCATGCGCGCGGCAATCTGGCGCTCGAGGAGAAAAACCGCCTGGTTGGCGAGGTCGAGCGCCGCGTGCTCGCGTTCGATGGCCTCAAGACCGTCTACGCCCGTATCGGCGAGCAGCCGCGCGGCATGAGCGAGCTTACCGAAGACACCATCGGCGTGATCCAGTTCGAGTTCGCCCATTGGCTCACACGGCCGCCCGCGCACCAGATCATGAATGCCATTCGCGAAAAGACCGCGGACATCCCGGGCATCCTCATCGAGGTGACGGCGCCGCGCGCAGGCCCGCCCACCGGCAAGCCCATCCAGGTGCAGCTCAGTGCGGTCGATCCGTCGGTGCTGCCGGCCGCGGCGCAGAAGGTCGCGGCCATGCTTTCCCGCAACAGCGACATCCGCGATCTCGACGACGGCCAGCCGCTCCCCGGCATCGACTGGCGCATCGAGTTCAACAAGTCGGAGGCGGCCAAATACAATGCCAGCGTCGGCGCGGTCGGCAGCGCGATCCAGCTCGTCACCAATGGGCTCAAGGCGACGGAATACCGCCCGGTAGACAGCGACAAGTCGGTCGATATCCTGGTGCGGTTCCCGCCGGAGCGGCGCAGCCTCGATCAGATCGATGATCTGCGCCTGCAGACGCCCATGGGGCATGTGCCCATAGGCAACTTCGTGCACCGCGTGCCGGCGCCGCGCGTGGGCTACATCAACCGTGTCAACAGCAACCGCGTAACGACGGTCTCGGCCAATGTCGCCGCGGGCGTGCCGTCCGCGAAGGTGCAGGAGGACATCACGCGCGAGCTCAAGGCCGCCGATCTTGGACCGGGGGTGACGTTCCGGCTCAAGGGCGAGGACGAGGAGCGCTCCAAAGCCTCGGCCTTTCTGCTCAAGGCGTTCGGGACGGCGATCTTTCTCATCTTCGCGATCCTTCTGGCGCAGTTCAACAAGCTCACCTCGGTCGGCCTCGTGCTCACAGCTGTCTTGCTCTCCACGTTCGGGGTGATGCTCGGCCTTCTCATCATGGGCCAGCCGTTCGGGGTGGTCATGGCGGGCATCGGCGTGATCGCGAATGCGGGCGTCATCGTGAACAACAACATCGTGCTCATCGACACCTACGATCGCCTGCGCCGGGAAGGTGTGGCGGCCTACGAGGCCATCATCGAGACCTGCCGCGAGCGGGCACGTCCCGTGGTGCTCACCGCCACGACCGCCATTCTGGGCGTGCTGCCGATTGCCTTCGGGGTCAACGTCGAATTTCTCTCGCGCGAGATCACGGTCGGTGCGCCGGCGACGCAGTGGTGGATCAATCTATCCACTGCGATCGTCTTCGGGCTCGGTTTTGCCACCGTGCTCACCTTGATCGTCACGCCGGCCGCGCTGATGGCGATTGACAATCTGCGCCAGACGCGGCTGCGCTCTTTCGCGGCACTGCGCCGCCGCTTGGCCCGCGCGTAGGGTGGTGACCGTTTTAATCGCTCTCCTCGCTGTGTCCGGAGCTCGTAGATCTGCAAACGTGGACGCTGTGCCGCGTTGCCTGCCGGGGTGATGCAGCGTACATCGGCGCAATGCCGATAGATCGCTTCGCTCTGATCGCCGCCGCCATCTCCCTGCTCGCCTCACCCGCGCTGGCGCAGCCGGATGCAGCGGCCGATTACCCAAATCACCCCGTGCGAATCATCGTGAGCACGTCGGCAGGCGGCGGGGTGGATACCGTCACCCGCATCATCGCCGCGCAGCTTCAGGACAAGCTCGGCCGGCCCTTCGTCATCGAGGATCGCGGCGGCGGGGGCGGCAATATCGGAGCCGAGGCGGTCTACACCGCCGCGTCCGACGGTTATACCCTGCTGGCGTCCCAGCCCTCGCCGATCACCAGCAACATCGCCCTCTACAAGAAGCTCAATTACGACCCCGTCGCGCTGGAATCCGTGGCGCTCATGTCGAAAATTCCCAACCTGCTGCTGGTGCGCCAGGACTTCCCGGCAAAGACCGCGGCGGAATTCATTGCCTATGCCAAGGCCAGTCCTGGCCGGGTGACCTACGCGTCCCAGGGTCCGGGCACCACATCGCATCTCAGCGGCGCCCAATTCTCGCAGCTCCTCGGCGCCAACATGGTGCACGTCCCCTATCGTGGGACCGGCCCGGCGCTCAACGACCTTATCGGCGGGCAGGTCGACTGCATGTTCACCGAGCTTGCAACGGCCTACAAGCTGCATACCGGGGGAAAGGCCAGGATCCTCGCGGTCGCAACCGAGCGCAGGCTCGACGACCTGCCCGACATCCCCACGGTGATCGAATCGGGGGTTCCAGGATTCACCTCCGACACCTGGAACGCCATCAGCGCGCCGCCGAAAACGCCGGCCGCGATCATCTCCAAGCTCAACCTAGCCATCAACGCGGCGCTTGAGGCGCCGGAGATCAAAGCGCGCTACCGGCAACTGCATCTTCTGGCCGGAGGCGGCAGTCCTGCCGATATGGCCAAGCTGAAGAAGGAAGAGACCCAGCGCTGGACCAAGGTGATCCGGGACGCCGGCATCGAGCCGCAATAGGCCCTACGCAATGATGTCCGGGGTGAGCTGGTCCTCGATGTAGGAGATACGGTCTCGCAGATGCAGCTTGCGCTTCTTCAGGCGCTGGACCTGCAGCTGGTCGAAGCCCGTCGTATGCTGCAATGCGGTAATGGCGGCATCGAGGTCGCGATGCTCCTGCTGCAATCGCGCCAGCTGCTCCTGCAACTCACGCTCTTCATCCTTGGTCATGAACTACCAGAGATAGTAATCCGTCGCGCCCGCGGACCATAAAAAGTATCGCTTTTTACCCCTGTTCATTCAAGTCGGTCCGGATCGAGGGAGTTAAGCAAAGCGGGGATTGCTGCCCTGCATCGTCAAAATGCCGCTTCGAATCCGCCCGGAAAGGGTGTATTATGGTTGCGGTCAGTCGTAACTGACAGAGGAGAACCCAAGCACATGTCCATCGAAGCTCATCTTGCCGAATTGGAAAGACGTCACCAGGCCCTCGAAGCGGAGATCAACGAAGCTCGGGCCCATCCATCGATCGATGATTTGCAGATCGTGGCATTGAAGCGTCGCAAGCTGAGAGTGAAGGACGAAATCGCGCGTTTGCAGTTGGACACATCTGTCCACTAGGCGCCGCGACGATGTAGAGACGAGGCCTCGCCATCCGGCCGGCATGCGATGCCGGTCGGGGGCAGGGCGAGTTAACCGGCGCCGCAAGTGCTGTCTGCTGCGCTGAGCGGTGGTTTGTTTGGCGGCGCTACAGGCGCCGCTTTTTGTTTGGGCGTTAGCAGCCTGGCATCGCGTTGCTCACCATCCGCGTTGTATGGCAGGTTGAGGCCAACGTCCCAAACCGGACGCTCGGCGGTTACAGAACCGTCCGCATGCACGCGACGGTGACGACGGAGAGCAGCTCGTAAATTTGCTGTAACTCATCGTGCCGACTGAGCAAATTGCTCGGACTGATACCCCGACACTGCTTCCCCAGGTGCGGCTAACACGTTAAGCATAGGAGCGACTTTGTTCGAACGGCGCGCCGCATGATTATCGCGCAGCAATAACGAGAGGAAACCCATGAAGATTCGACGCACGGCAACGAGCAATACGCGCGGCGGGGTCGACCGGCGCAAGTTCCTGGCAAGCGTGGCCGTCGCCGGGACCGCGAGCACGGTGCCGCTCGGCGCGCATGCCGCAAGCGAGGCCGCCTCGCCTGCCTCAGCTGCGCGTCAGCCCTCGGCGCTGCCTCCGAGCATGCGCGTTGCCGCCGCCGAGACCGGGACCCCCAAGGAATTGCCGCGCATCGGCGGTGTCGCGGGCTCGGATTTCATGGTCGACGTGATCAAGACGCTGGACATCAAATATCTGCCGGCCAATCCCGCCTCCAGCTTTCGCGCGCTGCACGAGTCGCTGATCGATTACGGCGGCAACACCATGCCGGAATTCCTCACCTGCACGCACGAGGAATCCGCGGTCGCCATGGGACACGGCTATTTCAAGGCCGCGGGCAAGCCGCTGATGACGCTCTGCCACGGCACCGTCGGCATGCAGCACGCCAGCATGGCGATCTACAACGCGTGGTGCGACCGCGTGCCGGTCATAGTGGTCGGCGGCAATGATCTCGATGCCGCGCACCGCCCGCCTGGCGTGCCGACCATCCACTCGGCGCAGGACATCAACGCGCTGGTGCGCGATTACACCAAATGGGACGATACGCCCTTCTCGCTGCAGCACTTTGCCCAGTCGTTCGTGCGCGCCTACAAGATCGCAACCACGCCGCCCTATGGGCCGGTCGCGATCTCGCTCGATGCCGGCCTCCAGCAGGAGCCGATCGTAGGCAATGGCGAGAAGCTCTACATTCCGCGCTACGTGCCCACCTCGCCTCCCCAGGGCGATTCCGCAGCGGTCAAGGAAGCGGCGCGGCTTCTCGCCAACGCTCAGAATCCGGTAATCGTGGTGGATCGCGCCGCGCGCAGCGAGAACGGCATGCGGCTCATCGTGCAGCTCGCGGAGGCTTTGCAGGCCGCGGTCGTGGATCAGGGCGGCCGCATGAATTTCCCGAGCACCCATTATCTCCGACGAGCTCCGACGGTCATCGGCAATGCCGACGTGATCCTCGGGATGGAGCTCACCGACTACTGGGGGACGGTGAACAGCCATTTCGACAATGGCGAGCACGGCATCGGCACCAACAGCCCGAAGGTGAAACCCGACACCAAGCTCATCAGCATCAGCTCCGTCGATCTCAACACCAAGGCGAACTACCAGGACTTCCAGCGCTTCCAGGCGGTCGACGTGCAGATGGCAGCAGATGCCGAAACGACGCTGCCGGCGCTGATCGAGGCGGTCAAAGCCGCCATTCCCAACGATCGCAAGGCGGCGATCGACAAGCGCGGCGAGGCGGCAAAGAAGGCTTTTGCCGAGGGACAAGAGCGCCTCAAGCAGAGCGCGGCGCTGGCGTGGGACGCAAGCCCCATCAGCACGGCACGCATGGCGATGGAGATCTGGCCGGAGATCATGGGTCTCGACTGGTCTCTGGTTTCATCCTCGGGGATCGGCAACACGTGGCCCAACCGGCTCTGGCGCATGGAGAAGTATCATCACTGGCTGGGGTTGTCGGGCGGCTACGGGGTGGGCTACGGCGCCCCGGCTGCAATCGGCGCCGCGCTCGCCAATCGCGACCTCGGCCGCTTCTCCGTCAACATCCAGGCCGACGGCGATCTGATGTACGCTCCGGGCGTGCTGTGGACCGCCGCGCGTCACAGCATCCCGCTGCTCACGGTCATGCACAACAACCGTGGCTATCACCAGGAAGTCATGCATCTGCAGCGGCTCTCGAACTTCCGCAATCGCGTGGCGAACCTCGGCAAGGATCTGGGTCCGATCGGCACCAGCATCCAGAACCCGGACATCGAGTATCACAAGCTCGCGGAATCCATGGGCTGGTGGGCAAAGGGCCCGATCAAGGATCCGGCCGAGCTCGGCCCCGCAATCAAGCAGGCCGTTGCCGTGGTGAAGTCCGGCCAGCCCGCGCTGCTCAACGTCTGGACCCAACCGCGGTAGTGAGGTGGCAATGCGTTATGCGAGAATCATCGGCCCGGCGGCACTCTCCGTCGGGCTTGCGCTGGGGCAGCCCGCGCTGGCAGCATCGGCAGAGAAAGGCAGGATTGCCTTCGTCCAGCACGGCTGCTGGCAGTGTCACGGCTTTCAGGGTCAAGGCGCATCGAGCGGCGCCAAGCTTGCGCCGGACCCCATAGCGCTCGAAGCATTCACAGCCTTCGTGCGCACGACCGACCGCAATATGCCCCCTTACAGCGAGGTTGTGCTCTCCAACGAGGATCTCGCTGACATTCACGCCTATCTGCAATCCATTCCCAAGCCGCCGGATCCAAAGAACATTCCGCTGCTGAAATAGGGTGGGTTAGCCGTACAAGTCGGCTGCTGGCAGCCGAATTGTACGGCGTAACCCACCGAAACTGAGCCGTCTCATACCAGCCTCCCCAAGGACGGCCTACGGATCTACAAACTCACAGATCCAGCACCAATCGCTCGCTCTTGCAGCCGGCGCAACAGATCATCACCTTGGTATTCGAAGCCTGCTCCTCCTCGGTGAGAATCGCGTCGCGGTGCTCGGGGATCCCGGAGATCACCCGCTGCTCGCAAGCGCCGCAGATGCCGAGCTCGCAGGAATAGTCCACGTCAACCCCGGCATCGAGCAGCACCTGCAGGATGCTCTTTCCCTCGGGGATGACGAACTCCTGCCCCGAGCGGGCAAGCGCGACCACGAATCCTCCGGTCTTGGCCGGCTCCTCTTTGGGCGTGAAATATTCCACATGGACCTGCTCGCGCGGCCAGCTTGCAGTGGCGGCCTCGAACGCCTTGAGCATCGGCGTCGGCCCGCAGCAATAGAGATGCGTCTCCCTGGGCGCGCCGGCGATGATCCCGGCAACATCAAGAAACTTGCCTCCGCTCTCGTCATCGAAGTGGAACTGCGACGCGGTCATCTTCTCCAGCGCTTGCAGAAACGCCATGTCCGCGCGCGAGCGGCAGGCGTAATAGAGCTGCCAGGAGCGGCCGAGCTGCGCGAGGCGCTGCACCATGCACCAGATCGGAGTGATGCCGATGCCGCCGGCAAAGAGCATGACGTGCGGCGCATTGTCCACCAGCGGAAAATTGTTTCGCGGCGCGCTTATGCGGAGCGTCCTGCCGACGCGCAGCTCTTCGTGCACGTAACGCGAGCCGCCGCGACTCGCCGGATCGCGCTTCACTGCGATGATGTAGCGGGTGGGATCGGGCACCGCCTGAATGAGCGAATATTGCCGCACGATACCGTTCGGCAGATGCACATCGATATGGGCGCCCGGCTCATAAGGCGGCAACGCCGTCCCGTCGATTGGAGTGAGCTCGTAGATGCTGGTATCGCGCGCGGCATAGCGGATCGCGTCCACGCGTACCTCGATGAGGGAATCCGCCGCTTCGCCCTTGGCAAGCGCGACCGCCGCAGGGGTCACCATGACGGTATTCACAATCGCGCCTCGAGCTTCTCCTTCCACCCGCTCAGGCATCTGCCGGCGGGCGCGGTTTGTCAAATATCAGGCATGAGATAAGTTGCTCCGATGCGCAATCCAACAGGCACGGCGATCCTGGTCGCGTTCATTCTCAGCATTGCCCCTGCGCGCGCGCAGAGCGGAGCTGCTCCTCGCGAACGCCCTTGGCTCGATGCAACGCTCCTTGCGGCGGCAAAGGCCGAGGGCTCCCTGATTGTCTATTCCTCCACCAATGAGCAGGAAGGGCTGCCGCTGTTCAAGCGCTTCACCGACGCGACCGGGATTGCCGTCGAATACGTGCGCGCGTCGGACGCCGTCCTGATGTCGCGCATGGGCATCGAGTTTCGCGCCGGTCAGAGCTCGTACGACATCGTGCAAACCGCGACCATCAACAAGATGCCGCCGCGGATGCTGGCAGCCTACGAGCCGCCCGAGGCGAAGAGCATCGCGCCGCAGGGGCGAGATCCGAATAAGCGCTGGTGGGGCGTGTACGCCAACTACAATACTCCCGCCTATAACACTGAGAAGGTGAACGCGTCCGAGTTGCCCAGGAGCTACGAGGAATTCCCGCGGCACCGGGAATGGGCGGGGAAGGTCGCGATCGACGGAACCGACAACGAATGGCTCAAGGCGATGCTGGAATTCTACGGCGAGCAGAAGGGCACCGATCTCGTGCGCAGCATCGCAGTCGCGCTGCGGCCGGTCATCACCGACGGGCACCTCGCCATGGCCCGCTCGGTCGGCGCCGGCGAATACTGGGTTGCGCTGAACAACTACGTCAATCTGTCCATGAACGTGAAGCTCGCCGGCAATCCCATCGATGTATGGCCGCTCGACCCCGTCACATTGATTTTCGGGCAGGTCGGCGTGAATGCGAAGGCGCCGCATCCAAATGCCGCCCGGCTTGCCGCCAATTTCATGCTGAGTCAGGAATGCCAGGAGTTTCTCGCCAGGTTCGGACGCCTCCCCACCCGCAACGACGTGGTCGTGAATCCGCCCGGGATCGTCGACAGGCTCACGCAGAAGAAGGTGATCACCGTGCTGATGAGCCCCGACGAGGAGCGCCAATGGCAGCGGCGCTTCGACCAGTTGTTCAAGGGGCGCTAGGGCGCAACGTGAGCCTCGCGCCGGATCAAGTGAATGAGGCCTCCTCCTCCGCTATCAGCCGGCTTCAATCGCATCTCAGCGGAGCAAATCTCCTCCTCGTCGCATGCGTGGCGATTGTCGTGTGGCTGGTATTCGTGCCCGTGGCAGCGCTCATCTACAATGCCTTTACGGAGGATACCGGCTTCGGGCCAGGGGCTCTGTCGTTTGAAAATTTCATCGAGGCCTATTCGGGCTGGCATATCGCCCGCCTGCTGCGCAATTCGCTGATCTTTGCCGGCGCGAGCGCCGTCCTGACATTGCTGATAGGCGCCGCGGTCGCCTGGGTGGTCGAGCGCACGGACGCTCCCGGCGCATCCGTCTTTCACACCCTCGCGCTGTTGTCCTTCGCCGTTCCCGGCTTGCTCATGGCGATGGCATGGATCTTCGTGCTCAGCCCCAACATCGGTTGGGGCAATGCCTTGCTTGCCTCGCTGCTCGGGACCAAGGAAGCGCCGGCGAGTATCTATTCCATGCCGGGCATGGCCTGGGCGCTGTCCAGTCATTATTTCCCGGTTGCCTATCTTACTCTCGGTCCGGCATTGCGCGCCCTCGACGTGCGCATGGAGGAGGCCGGGCTGATGCTGGGCGCAAGCTACGCCCGGGTCCTCGGCAAGGTGACCTTGCCGCTGTTGCGTCCGGCGATCCTCTCCGCGCTGTTGCTGCTGTTCGTCATGGGCATGGCATCCTATGAGGTGCCGCGTCTGATCGGCCGGCCGGCGCGCATCGACGTCCTCACCACCGAGATCCAGGGCGCGATCATCGCGACTCCGCCGGCATTCGGCGTGGCGAGCGCGCTCAGTCTCGCGCTTCTTTCGATCTGCATCCTTGCGGTCTATTGCTACCGGCGCGGCACCGCCGACGTGGATTCCTTTGCGACCATCACCGGCAAGGGTTATCGGCCGGCGCGAATGAAGCTGGGGCGCTGGCGCTGGCCGGTGGCGCTCGCCATCGGCGTCATGTTTGCCCTGGCGCTCGGCCTGCCCGTGTTGACGCTGATCTGGCAATCCTTCTTCCGCAATCTCGCGCAGCCCTTCGCATCGTCGGCTGCGGACGCGACGCTCGACAATTATCGTTTCATTTTGAGCTATCCGATTTTTCTCGCGGCCGTCAAAACCAGCGTCCTTCTGGCAGCGATGGCCGCTACCGCGGTCAGCGCGCTCACATTCGCCATGGCCTGGCTCGCCCAGCGCGGATTACCGCGCTACGGTTTCATGCTCGATGCGCTCGCCTTCGCGCCCATTGCGATTCCGGGTGTGATCGTGGGCGCCGGCATTCTCACCGCCTACCTCATGCTGCCGATCCTGCCGATCTACAACACCATCTGGATCCTGCTGGTGGCTTATGTGACGTTGTACCTGCCTTACGGCATGCGCTTCGCATCGAGCGGGATCGCACAGATCCATCGCGAGCTCGAAGAGATGGCGGCCGCCTCCGGCGCCGGCCTCGTACAGACTTTCCGGCGCATCCTGCTGCCGCTCATGGCGCCGGTCCTGCTCGCCGGCTGGATATACGTGTTCGTGCTGGCGGTGCGCGAGCTCGGCGCCTCGATCTTCCTGGTAGGGCCCGGGACGCACGTGCTCGGGACCATCACGCTCACCATGTGGGAGGAGGGCGGCAGCTACGGTGCGGTCGCGGCGCTCGGCGTGATCCAGATCATCCCGCTCGTGCTAATCGTCGCTGCCCTGCGCCTGTTTGAATCGCGCATCCAGCGACAGAGCGGCTGGTAGGGCGGGTTGGCGGCCGAGCTCGCCTGATCGAGATCGGTTTGCGCCGCGCCGCACGGCGGATTACGCTGCGCTGACGCCCGCGCTAAATTGTACACGGGGCGGGTTTGAAACCCGCCCCTGCAGGTCAGTTCATGACGCTGGCAATAGCGCTCAGGCGGCGGCGGTCAGATTGCCGAAGCGCTTGAGGTTTTCCCTCTGCTTCTCGTTGCGTGGCGGCAGCTTGAACAGCCGCGCCGCGGTGCCGCCGAGAATATTGTGCTTGGCCTTTTCCGAGAGGAACGGCAGGTCGTAGATGGTCGACGGCAGGTCGAAGTCCCAGTGCGGATAGTCCGATGCATACAGCAGCTGGGTCTCGGCGTTCATCATGCGGAAGGTGCATTCAATCGCCTCGCGATCCTGAATTTCCATGGGTTGCGAGGAATAATACATGTCGCGCATGTACTCGCTCGGCTTCTTCTTGAGGAGCGGAGCCTCCGACGGCCGCATCATGAACTCGTGGTCCAGTCGCTGCATCAGGAACGGCACCCAGGCGAGCCCGGACTCGATCCAGATCACCGGCAGCTTGGGGAAGCGCTCGCCCATGCCGTTGATCACCCAGTTGGTGCAGTGGAGGATGTTGTAGAACGTAAATCCGAGCGCGTGCACGGACAGAAATCGGTTGCAGGCGCGGAACACCGGCTCGTTCCAGTTCGGCCCGGAGTGGAAGGCGAGCGCAAGCCCGCGCTCTTCCAGCATGCGGTAGAGCCGCATGTAGGCGTTGTCGTTGACCTGGAGGTGGCGAACGGTCGTGACCATGAAGCCGGTCACGCCCTTGCGGGCCCCGAACGTCTCCACATGCCGCACGCAGGCGGCCGGATCGGAGAACGGCAGGCACAGCATGGAATACATGCGGCCCCCCGCCTCGGGCAGCACCTTCTCGGTGACCCAGCGGTTGTAGGCCCAGCAGAGATCGACCTCCATCTCCTTCTGCGGGTGCATGCCGATGTTGAGCATGCCGGTCGGGAACAGGCAGGAATAGTCGACGCTCATCGCGTCCATCCAGCGCTCGCCCAACTGCACGTCGCGATGCTTGCCGTCGGCCGTCTTCTCCGAGCGGCGCAGCGGATAGCGCGTCACCCGTCCGCCCATGTCCTGGATGAAGCCCGCATTTGTCGGCACGATCGAGCCGCGCTCGGTCTGGCCACGCCCGCCCATGGTGTATTGCTTGAGGACCTCGTTCTCCATGAACGGCAGGATGTCGTTGTAGTGCTCGTTCTCATAGTGATGCGCATCCACATCGACGATGATGATGTCATCGAGCTTGCGTTGCACCGCCTGCTTGCGGGCATGCGCGAGCAGCCTTGTCGTATTCAGCTCATCGACCGATATGCGTCGGCCGCGCTCAGCAAGGAGCTCCATGGTTCATCTCCTGACGTTTCCGAAATTCATCGACGCACTCACGCGATTCTCAACGGCCGGTCCAGCTCTGCCACATGCCGAGCTCGAACACCGCGAGATTTGCCGCCTTGAGAAGCCCGCTCGCGGTGACCATCACCTCGGTTGCGGTAGCGCCGCCGCGCGGCGGCAGGGGCAACAGCTGCTCGCCCGCTTCCACCTGCGCCGCGTAGGTCTTGCACATCGCCGCCATCAGCGCCTGCAGCGCCTCGGGGCTGATGAGATCCCGCCGCCCCTTGGCAAGAGCGTGCTCCATCTCGGAAGCCAGCCGCTTGGCCTCGGCCGTGCTCCCGTTTGCGCCTTTGGCTGCAATCGCGTGGAGTTTTGCCTTCCTCTGCGGCGCAGCCTGCCCGGAGGGGGCCGGAGAGTGGCGCGAGGACTTCGCCGCGGTGCTCTTAGGTGAGGACATAGACCTCATCGCCTTTCTCCACCACCTTGTATTTGCGCAGCTTGAGCTTGCGATCGGAGACGCATTCCCCGGTTTTCATATCGTATTCGTAGCCATGCCACGGGCAGACGAAATGCATCTCGTTTTCTGAGAAATAGAGGCCCTGGGAGGTCTTGTCGGGGAGGATGCGCTCTTCGACCTTGGCGATGGTGAGCCCCTCGCAGGCGGGGCCGCCCTGATGCAGGCAGAAATTGCTGTAGGCGTAGAACTGTCCTTCATGCCGGAAGACGCCGATCTCGTTGTCGCCGGCGAAAATGATGCGGCGATCCCCGTCCTTGAACTCGGCTTTCTTACCGACAAACTGCTCGGCCATACCGGCGTGCCTCCTCGATTTGCCTGTTCTGCAAGCGAAATGCCTGATTGCTGCTCGAAGGCGCATTTGCTGTGTCTCTATATAACAAGTGCCGGGCAGCAACCAGTGGCAAGTTGTTTGGGCCGGCACCCCCAAAAACACATGCCTCGCATGTCATGGCCGGGCGTGGTCCGGGCATCCACGACTTGGCACGCGCGCAAGACGTGGATAGCGAGATAAGCGCCGCCACGACGGGGGATCACGCAAGCTTGGTGGTCAGCGTCCCGATTTTCTCGACCCAGATCTTCACGACGTCGCCGGGCTTGAGAAATTCCCCCCGCGCCGAGCCGACCCCGGCCGGGGTCCCCGTGAGGATCAGGTCGCCGGGGTGGAGCGTCATGGCATCCGAGAGCCGCTCGATCTGCTCGGCCAAAGTGAAGATCATGTCCTTGGTATTGGAATCCTGCTTAAGGACGTCGTTCACCCACAGTTTGAGGCTGAGATTCTGCGGGTCGCCGATATCGGCTGCCGGCACGATCCACGGTCCAAGCGGACAGGAGCCCTCAAATGTCTTGTGCTTGGTCCAATCCGCCTTGAACGGGGAAGTATCGCCAACCTTGGCACGCCGGCCGCGGTCGCGCGCCGAGAGGTCGTTGGCGGCCGTATACCCCGCGACGTACGAGAGTGCCTTTTCCTGAGCCACGTTCTTGGCGGGGCGTCCGATCACGGCCGCCAGCTCGACCTCCCAGTCGACCTCCTCCGAGACGCCGGAGATCTTCACCGTGGTCCCGGGATCGGCGAGCGCACGCCCGGCCTTGAGGAAGTGCCACGCCTTGAGCCCGAGCGTATGCGGGTCAGGCTCCAGCGGCCGGTTCAGGTGGCGCGCCATCTCCGCCGCGTGATCGGCATAGTTGGCTCCGGCGCAATAGATCGCGGACGGCCAGCGCACCGGGGCAAGGAGCTTGGTGCGCCCGAGCGGCAGGCCCTTGATTCGGCTCTTGCCCGCATTGGCCGCTGCCTTCTTCAGGATACCTTGCGCCGCACGCCAGTCCTCCAGGATCCCGAGCACGGTTGCGTAGGCTGCCTTCCCCGCGAGCTTGGCCGCATCGAATACCTTGTCTTCGACGAGGAGGCCGGCGCGCGGTCCTTCGGTGGATCGATAGGTCACAAGCTTGTAGCCGACCATCGCTTTGAGCTCCCTCTCCTGCGCAATCCCGCACTGCGGGACCTTTCGCGCAACCCCGGCGCTTTGTCGAGAGCTGCGATCTCGTTTCAGCTTTGCCGGGATGAGCTATACTGAAACCGGAAATCTGCGCCGGAAAGCAGCAGGAGCACGCCGTGATCAAAGCAAGACGCATCGGACACGCCACCTTCGAGACCCCCGATCTCGACAAGGCGATAGTCTACTACGAGAAGTTCATGGGCCTGGTCCTGGCCGAGCGCGAGAAGGATCGCGCCTTCCTCGCCAGCAAGATCGGCCAGCTCGCGATCGCGCTCAACAAGTCGGATCGGGCACACTGCGTCAAGCTGGCGTTCGAAGTTGCGCCCAGTTCCGACTTCGGCGATATCGCCAAGGAGCTGGCAAATGACGGGATCCGCAGCGAGCTGCGCAACGATTCCACTCCCGGCGTTGGGCAGGTGATCTCGTTCGCCGACGACAAGGGCACGACCATCGAGTTGTTCAAGGACTGGAGCTATCTGTGCAAGCATGAGCAGGTCGCCGGCATCGGCCCGCTCAAGCTCGGTCATGTCGCCTTCTTCACTCCGGACATCCAGCGCACGGTCGCCTTCTACGAGAAGGTTCTCGGCTTTCGCGTATCCGACTGGATCGGCGATTTCTTCTGTTTCATGCGTTGCAATCCCGACCATCACACCGTGAATTTCTTTACCGGACCGAACGTGCAGCTGCACCACATCGCCTTCGAGCTGAAAGACTTCATCCATCTGCAGAATTCCTGCGAGCTGATGGGGCAGAAGAAAGTGCCCATCATCTGGGGACCGCTGCGGCATGGTCCCGGGCACAACGTCGCCACCTACCATCGCAACCCGGATGAGCACGTGGTCGAATTCTACTGCGAGCTCGATCAGATGAAGGACGAGGAGCTTGGGTATTTCGAGCCGCGGCCATGGCACCACGACACGCCGCAGCGGCCGAAGCGCTGGACCCCGGGCCACACCAGCATCTGGGGCCCGCCGCCCACCCCCGAGTTCCACCGCACCCAGGTGTGATCGACGGGCCTATTCAATATGGCGCCTCTATTCATTCGTTCTCATATGCGCCGTTGAGGGCGGCGACGTAGCGCTTGACCGAAACGTCAAGAATGGGTTTTGCGTCGGTCGGGATCACGCGGTCGAAATAGTGGCCGTAGATCGTATCGAACGCAAACGGCGCGAGCGCAGCGCCAATCTCCTCCACCTGTCTTGCCGAGAGCGGGATGAGATTGGGATAGCTGCGCATGAAGCTCAGGAATTTGCGGTCGGTCGTCACCGTTGCAATATCCGAGGAGCAGACCACGCCGCGGCCGCCCGCACCCCTGGCCCAATGCAGCACGGTGCCTCCAGGGAAATGACCTCCGCAGCGGATGAGTGTCACATCGGGCAGCACCTCGAGGGTGTCGCCGTCCCATAACTTGACCGAGGGACCGGGACGCATGATCCAGCGCTTGTCGGCGGCATGCAGATGGATCGGCACGGCGCCGAATGCGAGGCTCCATTCCATCATGGTCGTGTAGAAATGCGGATGCGAAATACCTATGCCCTTGAGCCCGCCAAGCCCGTTGATCAGGGCAATCGTCGCAGCATCCAGCATGGCGATGCAGTCCCAGAGGATGTTTCCGTTCGGAGTGCACACCAGGAGCGCACGCTGGCCGATGGCAAAGGCGGGCTGGGTTCCGATGCCGATTACTCCTGGTTCGTGCTGCCGATAGGAATTGAAATGCCCCGCGGCGAGCGCTTTCAGCGTTGTCCAGGTTTGTCCGCGCGGGGGAATGTATTGCCGCTCCTCTTCGCAGATCACGCAGTGCTGGGGCGGCGCATCGCTCGGCGGATACTGGGTACCGCAGGCGGTGCAGATGAACGCTTGCATAGCTCCCTCCGGGAGGCACGGGCGCGCATGCCTTCGCGCACCCTGCACCTGCCCCTGCTTCCCGTGCTACACTACCACGGTTGTTCGAGGAGCGATGCGCATGAGCTTTGAGCGTGCGGGGGTATGCACTCTTGATTGTCCCGACACCTGCAGCCTCACGGTCACGGTGGACGCGGACCGCATCGTCAAGGTGCGCGGCTCGGATGCGCTGCCCTACACCGAGGGCGTGATCTGCAACAAGGTGGCGCATCACAGCGGAGAGTTCGTGCACGGATCGCGCCGCCTGCGCACGCCGCTCCAGCGCCTCGGCCCGCGTGGATCGGACCGGTTCGCGCGCATCAGCTGGGAGGGCGCCCTCGACATCGTCCATCAGCGGGTGATGGACGTCATCGAGCGCTGGGGGCGCCTAGCGGTGATGCCGCTCAACTATGCCGGCCCGCACGGCATGCTCGCCTATGACAGCATGTCGCTGCGGTTTTTCCATAAGCTCGGGGCGAGCCAGCTCTTTCGCGGCTCCATGTGCGGGGCGGTGCGCAACGAAGCCTGGCTGGGAACCTACGGCTCTGTTCCCGGCATCGGGCCGGAAGCGGCGGCGCAAGCCAAGCTCAACGTCGTGTGGGGCAACAATGCCACCGTCACCAATGTCCATCTTGTGCGCAACATTCACGCCTCCAAGCGCCGCGGCGGGCGGCTGGTGGTCGTCGATCCTCTGCGCAGCAAGATCGCCGAGCAGGCGGACCTGCATCTCGCGGTCAGGCCCAGCACCGACGTGCTTTTAGGCTTCGCGCTCGCCCTTGAGCTGGAGCGGCTCGGCGCCCACAACACCTCGTTCATCGCCGAGCATGTAAGCGGCTACGACGAGTTCATGCGGCTGGCCCGCGACTGGCCGCCGGAGAAGGCGGCGCAAGCCTGCGGCATAGCGGCGGCCGACGTTTGCACCTTTGCGCGCTGGCTGGCCGAAGCCGACCCGCTCGTGATTGCGCCGGGGAATGGGCTCGAACGCAGCCGCAACGGCGGCAGCGGGGTTCGGGCCGCGGTCGCCTTGCCGGCGCTCCTCGGCAAGCTCAGCGCGACGAGCGGCGTCGTACTGTGCGCCCGATTCGCGTTCCCCAAGACCCCGGACAAGCTGACCCGGACCGATCTCATCCCTCCTTCCACGCGGACGCTGAACATTCTGGATATCGGACGTCACCTCGAGCGGGACGACATCGATCCGCCGCTGCGCGCGATCTTCATCTACAACCACAACCCGATCGTCGTGCATCCCGACCAGAACCGGATGCGCAAGGGACTGCTGCGCGAGGACCTCTTCCTCGTCGGCATCGATGTTGCCATGACCGAGAGCATGCAGCTCTGCGATGTGGTTCTGCCGGCGGCGACCCACTTTGAATGCGACGATCTTTATCCCTCCTACGGCCACCATTGGCTCCAGCGCGCCGAGCCGGTGATCCCACAGGTGGGCGAATCGCTCCCCAATACGGAGATCTTCCGGAGGCTGGCGGCGCGCTTCGGCTTCGAAGACGCCTGCTTCAAGGCGAGCGATCGCGAGCTAATGAACGACGCCGTCGATGCCGCACATCCCTACATGCAGGGCGTCAAGCCGAGCGAGATTTCGACCGGCGAAGCCCTGCAGATGAAGGTGCCTGACGGCCGGCCGCTTGCCCTTTTTGATAATCTTACGCCCGCCACCCCGTCAGGAAAGATCGAGCTTGCGTCTGATGCGCTGGCGCAACGCTGGGGAGGAGACGCACGGCTTCCTCGCTTCCGCCCCCGCGTCTGCGGATTTCCTCTCGCCCTCGTCTCACCGGCCTCGGACAAGCGGATCACTTCGACCTGGCTCGGACCCGATGCTGATATCGGGAAACCCTCGCCGCTCCTTATGCATCCCGAGGATGCGGGTGCCCGCGGGCTCGAGGGCGCAAAATATGTGCGGGTCTGGAACGATCTTGGCTCCGTCATCCTGCCGCTGCGGATCACCGATGCGGTGAGGCGCGGGGTTGTGGCTTCGGAAAAGGGGGCGTGGCTCGCAACCAGCGAGTCCGGCAGCACCATCAACGCGCTGGTGTCAGCCGATGACAAGGCCGATCTGGCGAAGGGCGCCTGCTACAATGACACCCGTGTCGAGGTCGAGCTGGCATAGACGGGAGGCCGAGCGCGCGCGATTTGGGCGCGATTGGCGCGATTGAGATAATCCTCCGCGAGCTCGGTGAGCGAGGCAGCCACCCAATACTCCGTGGCCTTCTCCGCCATGCCCAGGCAAACCTTGGCCTGGCAGCGGAACTGCGCCGGCCCGGTCATGGCGCCATTGCGTCTCGGCTTGCTCTTCATCGCGCGCACCACTGCTGTTGTCGCAGGCCGACCCTAGCGGAGCGCTCCTGCGGCTTCTGTGCTGCGCATCACACAAATTTCGATTTGTTATTCCTTCGCGGGCACGGTGCGCAGGTAGGCGATGACGGCGCTGAGATCCTCGTCGTTCATGCGCGCATACCAGGCAAAGCCCATGGGCGGTTTGAGCCGGCTGCCGTCAGGGCGAATGCCCTGGGTGATGGCGCGCTTGATCTCGGAATCGCTCCAGGCGCCGATCCCCTTCTCCTTGTGCGATGTGATGTTGCGCGAAACCGATTCCCCCCATGGGCCGAGGAATTTCTGTCCGCCCTTGCCGAGACTGCCGGCAAAGTCGTGATGCCCTATCGCGCCGGGCGTATGGCATTCCATGCAGTGGCCGATGGCGGCGAGATATCGGCCGCGTTCGATGGGGTCGCGCAGGTCGCCTTCCGACGGCGGCTTGTCGGCGGCCGGAAAGACTTCGGACGGCAGCGCCGCCTTATAGATCGGCGGCGCTACCGCACTGTGCACGGCCGGGACTGAGCGCAGATACGCCACCGCCGCATCGAGATCGCCGGTGGTGAAGACCTTGTAGAAATGTATTGGCATGATTGGCGCGATGCGCGAACCGTTTGGGCGGATACCCTCCTGGATCGCACGCTTCATGTCCGCCGCGCTCCAGCGGCCGATCCCGGTGTCGAGATCGGGCGTGATGTTCGACCCTTTCACCGTGAAGGTCGGCTCGTCCCAGGTTTGCGGCCCGCCGGAATAAAGGCGCGTGCTGTCGACCACGCCGCCGGGGCCGCGCGGCGAGTGACAGTTGCCGCACGTGAGGATGCCCTCGACCAGATATCGTCCGTGCTCGATCGACTCCTGCGCCTGCGCTCCCCAGCCCGCGAACGACCACGCTGCCAAAACGAATGCGGCGACGCCCTGCTTGCGCATGCCAGCCCCCCCTGTGCCGTGCTGCTGTGATGAGCCGAAAATGGCGGCTACTTTACGGCGTGCCTTACGCCGGGCTGCTCCGTCAGCCCGCAGGTGTGTCGCCGCATTGCGGTGGCTAACCTGACCCATCTACGATCGTTATCCGCTCCTCAGATCGTGCTTCTTGATCGGCAACGAGCGGATGCGTTTGCCCGTGGCGGCAAAAATCGCATTGCATAACGCGGGTGCGACGACCGCAACAGGGGGCTCGCCGACGCCGCTCCAGGGCTCACCGCTCGCCACGATGATGGTCTCCACGCTCGGCATGTCCGCAAGACGCAGCATCCCGTAGTCGTGGAAATTCGACTGCTCCACGCCGCCATTCCTGATTGTGATCTCACCGTAGAGCGCAGCGGTGAGCGCGAACACGGTCGCGCTCTGAACCTGCAGCTCGACCGTCAATGGGTTGACCACCATGCCGCAATCGATCGCGCTGACCACGCGATGCACCCGCAGGTCCGCGCCGACGGAGGCCTGGATCACGGCCGCTGTGCAGGTGCCTTGCACCTCGTTGAGCGCGATGCCGCGATACGAACCGTCCGGCGCCGGCGCCCCCCAGTCCGCTCGATCCGCGACCGCGTCGAGCACGGCGCGCAGCCTTCCGGCAAGGCGGTGACTGCCAAGGAGCTTGCGCCGATACTGATAGGGATCGTCGCCTGCGGCATGCGCGAGCTCGTCGATGAAACATTCCCTGAAGAAGCAGTTCTGGGTGTGATTCACGCAGCGCCAGAAGCCCACGGGAACAGGCGTCGGGCGCATCGCATAGTCCGCGAGATAGTTTGCAACGTCATAGGGCATGTCCTCGACGAAGCCTTCCTGGAACTGCTTGTCCACATGACCCGGCAGCTGCATGGGAAGCAGCGATGGACCCGCGAGCCGCACGTGCCAGGCGATCGGCTCGCCGGCAGCGCCGATGCCGGCCCGCATCCGTGCCATGGCCGTCGGACGATAAAAATCGTGGCGCATGTCCTCCTCGCGCGTCCACACCACCTTGACCGGCTGCGGCACGTGCTTGGCGATCTGAACGGCAAGGGAGACAAAATCCTGGATCGAATCGCGCCGTCCGAATGCTCCCCCCAGCATCATCCGGTGAACGATAACATTCTCTCGCGGAACTCCCGCGGCATGGGCGGCAGCGAGGAGCGCCGCTTCGCCGTTCTGGGTCGGCACCCACACCTCGACCTCATTGCCGCGTACGTGCGCGGTCGTGTTCTGCGGCTCCATGGTGGCATGCGCCAGGAATGGCACTTCATAATCCGCCTCGATGCGTCGATCGGTCTGCGCAAACGCCGCCGCGAAGTCGCCTTCGCAGCGACCTACGCCGGCCTCCGCCGCCGCAAGGCCGCGCCGCAGATAGGTTGCGATGTCCTCGGTGGAGACGCTGCCATTCTTGCCAAGGTCCCAGCTCAGCTCGAGCGCTTCGACCGCCTTCTTTGCCCGCCACCAATCCTCGGCGATGGCCGCAGCCGCATCGTCCAGCATGACCACCTTGCGCAGCCCGCTCATCCCCCTGGTTCGCGTGTCGTCGACCGACTTCAGATTTGCGCCGAAAACGGGGGCCTGGATCACGGCGGCGTAAAGCATGTCGGCCAGGCGCACGTCGATGCCGTACACGGTCTGGCCTAGCACCTTGTCGGTGACGTCCAGCCGGCGCTGCGGAGTACCGAGCAACCTCCACTCGCTGGGCTCTTTCAGCTTCACCTCGGTGGGAACCGGGCTCTGCGCCGCGGCGGCAGCGATCTCGCCGAACCTGAGCGTGCGTCTGGTCGGCAGGTGGGTGATGACGCTGTTATGCGCACGGCACTCCGCGGGCGGCACCCCCCAGCGTGCCGCGGCTGCGGCGAGCAGCATCTCGCGCGCGGCAGCGCCGGCCTTGCGCAGTACCTGCTGGGAGCTGCGCACGGAGCGGCTGCCGCCGGTCGACATGTCCCCCCACGCACGTTGGCGCCGAATGTTATCTTGCGGCGCCACGTATTCGGTCTTCACTTTGCTCCAGTCGCATTCGAGCTCTTCCGCCACCAGCATGGGCAAGGCCGTCAACACCCCCTGCCCCATTTCCGCTTTGGCCACGCGGATGGTGACGGAATCGTCCGGTGCGATGAGGATCCACGCATTGACCTCCGCGCCGGCGGATTCCGCCTCTGCCGCCCGGAGCCCGCCGGGAATTTCGAAGCCAAGCGCAAGCGTCCCACCGAGCGCGGTGACGCTCGCAAGAAGCGATCGGCGGTCGATCGGGAGCGAGCTCACGAGAATTCAAACGAGTTGCGGTGCAGATGGTTCGCAGACGCTACGTCGCGCTGATTGTAGCGAGAAAATCACAACCGTGCGAGGGGTACGAAGGCGCGGCGCATTGCGTCGCTGTGGATCCGCAGCAGTGTAGCCCAAGCAGGGCGAGGCAATGCCTCGCCTGCGAAGAACGAGCAACTTTCGAGGCTCGCCACGCCGGCGCGCTTGCGCAAATGATGCGACAGGCTCATGACGTTTGCAGTTGTGGGACTGCGAGGAGGACCGAAATGCCGACCAAGCGATACGAAACCGTGCTGATCGAGAAGGCGGACGGCATCACCTGGCTGGTCATGAATCGGCCGGAGAAGCGCAACGCCATGAGTCCGCAGCTGCACATCGAAATGGATGATGCGCTCGCCGAGCTCGCGATCGATCCGGAAACGCAGGTCTTGGTGCTGACCGGCGCGGGCGATGCATTCTGCTCCGGCCAGGACATCAAGCTCTATTTCCGCGCCAACGACGATGACCCGGCCGCCCGCGCGAAGGCTCGACACGCGTCCAATCAGTGGCGTTGGCACCGGCTCTCGACGTTTCCGCAGCCGACCATTGCCATGGTCAACGGCTACTGTTTCGGCGGTGGCTTCACCCAGGTCTGCGCCTGCGATCTTGCGGTCGCTGCGGACGATGCGCTGTTCGGGCTTTCGGAAGTGAACTGGGGCATCCTGCCGGGCGGCATCGTGTCATGGAATGTTGCGCAGATGCTCAACTTCCGCGACGGCATGTACTACGCGCTCACGGGAGACGCCTTCGACGGCAAGAAAGCAAAGGAGATGGGGTTCATCAACTTCTCTTTCCCGCGCAATGAGCTCAAAGCCGAGACGATCAAGCTGGCGCAGAAGCTCATGGAAAAGTCTCCCGCGGTGTTGCGCTACACCAAGGAAGCCCTGCGCGCGGTGCGGTTCATGAACGAGCCCCAGGCCGCGGACTACTTGAACGCCAAGAGCGACGCCTTGCGCTTTGTGGACAAGGAGGACAGCCGCACCCAGGGCATGAAGCAGTTCCTGGATGACAAGTCCTACCGTCCGGGTTTCGGCCCGTTCAGCCGCGACAAGGTGAAGCGCGCCTGAGCGCGCCGGTCGTGGCACCGCAAACCCACTTGACGAACCGGTCTTCGCTTGGTTTTATTTCAAACATAAGGCAACAGGGTCCTTGCGCCTCTAGGAGACGAACTTGAACCACAACGCGTCAAAAAAAATCAGCCGCAAGACGGTCAGCTCCCCTCTCAAGAATGCAATGAAGACAAAACCTCCACGTCCCATGCGACGCGCGGAGTTCAGATCCTCCCCGTGGTACGAGAAGGCGGCGCAGTCAATCGCGGTCAGCGCGAGAGCATCGTAGCCGCTCTCTACGAAACCTGCGGCAATTCTTCTATGGTGGCGACCCATTGGGTCGCCGGCGTAGTCGCACCGGCGCATCGCGTATGGCGAGGCATGGCGGGGCCGACCCCGACTCGCCCCCCTACATAGCTGGGGTTGCGTTGCCGCGCTGGTTTGGGCCTGAGCGCCGCGGCATCCACGCGCTGCGGAGCACGAGGACGAGCCCTACTACCAGCATCGGTGCGGACAGCACCATGCCCATGGTGATACCGTGGGCGAGCTGCTCGATCTGCGAATCGGGCTCGCGGAAGAATTCCATCGCAATCCGAGCGAGCCCGTAACCGAGCAGGAACAGGCCGGTCAACAATCCGGGACGCCTCAAGGCGCCGTTGCGCGCCGCGAGCCCAAGCACCACCAGAAGCAACAGGCCCTCCAGCCCTGCCTCATACAACTGGCTGGGATGGCGCGGTTGAGCGTCGGCATCGGGAAACACTACCGCCCATGGCACGTCGGTTGGACGGCCCCAATGCTCCGAATTGATGAAATTGCCGATTCGCACCAGGAAAATGGAGAAGGGACAGACGGTCGCGACGAGATCTGCGATCGTCAGGAACGAGATCTTGAAGCGGTAGGCAAAGTACCCAATGGCAAGGAGCACCCCGATCAGCCCCCCATGGAACGACATGCCGCCTTGCCAGATTGCGAAGATCTCCAAGGGGTGCGCCGCATAATAGCTGGGCTCGTAGAAAATGACCTGGCCAAGCCGGCCGCCGATCACGGTCCCAAGCATGGCATAGAGTACGAGATCAACGAGACTTTGCGGCGTCGGATGCGGTGTATCGCCCCAGAGACGCTCGTTGCGGATCAGGGCAGAGGCATAGGCCCAGCAGCCGAGAAAGCCGACAACATAGGCCAGAGCATACCAACGGACAGCAAACGGCCCGACACTCACTGCGATCGGATCGATCGCCGGAAATGGGATGACGAGAATTGGCATGCGGACCGAACGATTAACGCCTGAGCAACTTTCCCTCAAGCCGAGGACGGACGTGTGACATCGACGCGCGCTCGGGGCAACTCGGGGTAGGGGGTCGGAACCTCTCTCACCAGCCCCGCCACTACCCACAAGGGCGGCGCGCCGAGTATGCTGCACCTGTGCATCAATTACAGCGGGACACTCTGTAGCGTACCTTCATCGGTCTGGTTTGCGCGCCCGGTCGGTCGCTTCCCGCTCGCGCAAATAATCCTCGGTGGTGCGCGCCGGTGGACGCGGCGGAGCACTGTGCGGATCGAGCTCCTGCTCGGTGATCGCGACAACGCGGCAATCCTCGCACATCTTGATCAGATCCAGGCGCTGTGCCGCATTCGCAAACATCCAGTGTTTGCCCGCAAGCTTCGCAGTCACGCGTTCGATCGTGCTCTTGACCCCGAACGGCTTGCCGCAGCGGATGCAATGGAACGGCTCTTCTTCTTTCAAGAGCTGCGGGGTCGCCGTTGCGGCGCGGAAATCAAGCTGCGGGCGCAGCGTGATGACCTTCTCCGGACAGGTAGCCTTGCATAACCCGCACTGCACGCAGGCGTCCTCGACGAACCGCAGCATGGGCTGCTCCGGATTGTCGCGCAGCGCTGCGGTCGGGCAGGCGGACACGCACGCGAGGCAAAGCGTGCACCCCGCGGCATTGATCTCGACCGCGCCGAAAGGTGCTCCTTGCGGCAGCTGCACTATGTCGACCGGCGCCGGTGCGACGCGATGCAGCTCGCGCAGCGCAAGCCGCATCACATCACGCTTTCCTCCTGCCGCCACGAAGGTTGCGGGCTGGGCCGCTCCCGCCGCGGGGTAGGGCACCCACAGGAGACTCGCGAGCGCGTCGGGATCATCCACCGCCAAGGCAGCCAAGCGGCCATCGCCGAAACCCAGGCCCGCGAGGATCGCCTCGGCGAGCGCCAGCGTCTGGGCGAGGCCGGCGATATCGTGGCGCGGCTTCGCGCGGATGAGGAAGCGCATGGCAGCTGCGCCATAGCCAAAACAAGCCGCGATGGCTTCAAGCCCCACCTGCGTGACTTCATTCACCTCTACCGGCAGCACATTGGCGGGCAATCCGTCGCCGAAGCGCGCCAGCACATCGATGAGCGGCGTGCCGTGTGCCCCATCGTGAACAAGGACGACGGGCTGGGTACCGCCGGCCTCGCGGTAAGCCGTAAGAAGCGTACGCAGCTTGCGGATGAGGGCATCTGCGGGCGGCAGCGCATAAGCCGCCGCGCCGGTCGGGCAGGCGGCAGCGCATTGTCCGCAACCTCCACAGATGTGCGCATCAATGGCGACATGATCGCCAGCGGGCGCGATGGCACCCGCCGGGCAGAGGTCGAGGCAGCGATGGCAGCCCACGATCTTGGAGCGCGCATGGGCGCAGATGTCGGCGGTGAAGTCGATATACCGGGGCTTGTCGAAGGTGCCGGTAAGATCTCGTACTTTGAGCACGGCCCGCAGCACAGCCGCGGGATCGCCGGGGTCGGCGCGCAGATAACCGTCGCGCAGATCGGGCGCATTGAAAAGCGCCGGCCCGCCGGAGAGATCGAGAATGAGGTCGCAGCGCGAGACTGCGCCGTTGCGGGGGGCATCGAAGCTCAGCTGCTCGCGGGATGATGGTGCAGGCTGGGCGTAATCATCGACCGTGAGCTCGAACGCGCCGAGATGGCCTTTGGCGGAGCGGACCGTGCCTTGCACCACGGGAAACTCGGTGACCCGCGCCGGAGTCACCGCGCCCGGAGGCTTGATCAACACGGTGACGTCGAGATGATCCTTCAGCAGGTTGCCCGCTTCGAACGCCTGCTCGTCCCGACCGTAGATAAGGAGCACGCCTTCGCTCTCGAAGCTGACGAAGGGAACCGGGGGAGCTCGCTCCGCCGCTGCCGCAAGCAGCGCCGCCATCTTCGGAGCGGCCGCTGCCGCGTCCTTCGACCAGCCGGCGGTTTCGCGGATGTTGGCGAAGGTGACGCCGTCCTTGCGGTCTTCGACCAGCTCGGAAAACAGCGGCGCCTCTTGCACACAGCCAACCAACAGCGAGCCCTCTTTCGCCGCTGCGGCGCGAAACCGGTCGAGCTCGGCGCGGCAAAGCTGGCGCGCAGTCGAGACGCTCTCGGCGCTACAGCCACGTTTCACGGTCTCGGCGTCGAGCGGCATGGTGTCTTCGCACGAGCAGATAAGAATGTGTGACGCCCGCTGGGGCATTATCTCTCCGTGTCGGGTGACTGGGCTGAGCACTCGTCCATGCTCGCCCGCTTCCCACCGGGCCCTCGAGCGAAAGGAACCAGATCGATCGCTCGGGCCCTCAGCGCCGAGTTATAATGATCACCTAGGGCGCTTGCGAGTGCTACGACGCGTTCCGACCGGGCAATTGTCAAATGGACTCAGCGGCGTAGCAAGCCCGCAAAACCTCCCCTTTCAGCCGCACACCTGACGGAAAGGCTGTGCATCGAGTTCGTTGCGCATGTACGTCAATATCACCGGAACGCCCCTGGACGACGCGATGCGTCGCCCCTGCGAAGGCAGCGCGGTTACGCTGCCTCGACGTGCGCGACGTTGTAGAGGCAGGGCTCGGCCTCCCGGATCAGTTCGCCGAAGCGCGGCCATCTCTGCCGGAACTCGGGTGAGTGATGCGCCGCGGCGAGCTGCTCGCGGTTCTTCCATTGCACATAATTGACCACATGGGTGCCGTCCTCGCTCCTGTGCAGGCTCACCGACACAAAGCCTGGCTGCGTGGCCATGAACTTGGCGCGCTGTTCCATTAGCCGCAGCACCTCGGCTTGATTGTCCGGAGGCACCTTGACCGTGGTGATCTGGGTGACGATGTCGCTGTTGGCGCGGATCTGGGGCATGGCATTCTCCTGACGTGGATTCCGGCAGGGGAATACAATGCGCGGCCGTTGGGTTTCGTTCCCCCTTATGCTGCGGCTTCTGCCTGGCGCGCCTCGATCGCCGCGTGAATGGCGACCGTGCGCCGCGCCATGTCGGCATGCAGGCGCTCCACCATGCGCCCGTCGAGTTGCACGACGCCCTTGTCGCTGTTCTCCGGCAGATCGAAGGCGGCGATGATCTTCTTTGCCTGGGCGACTTCATCCTCGCTCGGCGAGAAAGCGGCATTGCACGGCTCGATCTGGCGCGGATGAATGAGGGTCTTGCCGTCGAAGCCCATGTCGCGCGCCTGCCCGCATTCGCGCGCGAAGCCGTCCGCGTCTGCGAGCTCGTTGAAAACCCCGTCGAGAATGTCGAGGCCATAGGCGCGCGCCGCGGCGATGCAGCTCATCAGCCACGGCAGCATGGCTGCGCGGCCCGGAGTGATCCTTGCCCGCGTTTCCTTGGCGAGATCATTGGTGCCCATTACGAAGGCCGCAAGCCGCGTCTCCACGTCGGCTGCCGCCGCTGCGATCTCGCGCGCATTGAGCATGGCGAGCGGCGTCTCCATCATCGCCCATACCCGGATCCTGTGCTCCGCGCTGATGTCGATAAGCCGCTCGGCCACATCCTCCAGATGACCGGGGATCGAAACTTTGGGCACCAGCACCGCGTCGGGCTTGGCCTTCGCGACCATGTCGAGGTCGTCGAGCCACCAGGCCGAATCCAGCGCATTGATCCGCACGATCACTTCGCGTGCGCCGAACCCGCCCGCAATGACGGCTTGCCTGATCTGCTCGCGCGCCGTTGCCTTGGCGTCCGGCGCAACCGAGTCTTCGAGGTCGAGAATGACCGCATCGACCGGGAGCGTGCGCGCCTTCTCGATGGCGCGCGGGTTTGATCCCGGCATGTAAAGGACGCTGCGGCGCGGACGGATGGTCATGCGGGGTGATCATTTCTCCGCGTGATGGCGGGCTGTCCCGGCTATGCACGTCTGTGTTTCGATGCCAATAAAGATAAAGCACGGGTGCCCGACACAAAGCTAGACTCTCTCCTTCTCACTGCAAGGGAAAGTTGTGGTACTGCGTCACAAGCTGCCCCTCGACGTCATTCCGGGGCGCAGGAAAATCGGCCGTGCCGATTTTGCCTGCGAGCCCGGAATCCATAACCCCAAGCAGTAATGTGTGCCACCGCAGCGTAAGTACTTTCATCACTGCACGGCCTGTGGTTATGGATTCCGGGCTCCGCTCGCACTCGGACGGCGCGAAGCGCCGATCCGAGCGCTCGCGGCCCCGGAATGACGGGCTAGGGTAGTTTGTGATGCAGTACAGGTAAAAGAAGGCTCGATCCCGTGTTCCGTCGCGATTCCGTCATAAACAAATGTCCGCCTGCACCGGTCGCATTCTCGTCCGGCCAGATCCCCTGGAATTATGATCGCACGGAGATTTTCGCCGACGCCATTGTGCATGCCACCGGCCTCATTCTCGGGCTCATCGGCGCCGTTGTCATCCTTGCGGTGGTCATCAAGCTCAAGCCGATCCAGCTGACGCCGATCCTCATCTACAGCCTTGGATTGCTCGTCATGCTTGCGGCTTCCGCGGCCTTCAACATGTGGCCGGTGTCGCCGACGAAATGGCTGCTGCGGCGGTTCGATCACTCCGCCATCTATCTGTTGATCGCGGCGACCTATACCCCGTTCCTATCCCTGCTGAAGAGCGGTTTTGCCTGGACAGTTCTCACCGCAGCCATCTGGTCGAGCGCGTTTGCCGGCATGGTGTTGAAGCTCGCACTGCCGGGACGTTTCGACCGTCTTTCCATCGCGCTCTATCTGTTGATGGGTTGGAGCGGCCTCATAGCCTACAAATACTTCCTCGCCGTTCTGCCGAGCACGGCGATCTGGCTGTTGGCGATCGGCGGCGCTTTCTATTCCTTGGGCACGGTCTTTCATCTCTGGGAGAGCCTGCGTTTTCAGAATGTGATCTGGCATGGCTTCGTGCTGATCGCGGCAAGCTGTCACTATTCCGCGGTGCTTACCTGCCTCGCGGCAACTTGAATTGCAGGGGGGGTTGGACAGCGAGCGGGCTTCGGCCGGATCGCTGCCATAACCCGCCGGTCTCACGTTGTGTCGTCGTATTGCGGTGGGTTACGCCGCCCGCTCGGCTGCATGCAGCCGAGCTCTGCGGCTGACCACCCTGCAAGGCGTCAGCGATTCGCATCACCGCGGTGCGTAGAGTCCGAAGAGATAAGGGACGAGGTACACGATCCACGGCACGAACGCGATCAGGACCGCAACGCCGGTCATGGTGGCGAGATACGGCACGAGCCGCCGGCTGATCTCGCCAAGCGTTGCCCCCGAGAGCCCCAGCACGATGTAGAGGCCGACGCCGACCGGCGGCAGGAATAGCGCGATGCCCATGACTGCCGTCATCAGGATCCCGTAATGGACGAGATCCACGCCGAGGTGCTGGGCAATGGGCACGAACACCGGCATGATCATGAGCATGCCCGGCAGCCCATCGAGCAAGGCAAACAACGGCAGAAACACGATTATCGACATGAGCAGAAAAATCGCCTTCCCGCCGCCGATGGACTGGATCCCCGAAGCGATCGCGGCAGGCACGCCGCTCACCGTCATGAGCCAGGCGAAGATGTTTGCGCCGCCGATCAATAGCATCACGATGCCCGAGGTTACTCCGGTGCGAAGGAACGAACGGACTAGAAAGGACGGGGTGACCTCCCGGTAAACGAGCATCCCGACGATGATGGCGTAGATCACCGCGACCACCGCAGCTTCCGTGGGCGTGAATATTCCCCCGAGAATGCCGCCGAAAATGATGACCGGAAGCAGCAGCGCCCAGAACGCCTGCCGCAGCGCCCTTGCCCGCTCGCGCCACGAGATGCGGGGCTCCGGTTTGAGCCCCAGCCGTTCGGCATCGATGCGAAGGTGAAACATCAGCGCGGCAGTCATGATCAAGGCCGGGAGGAATCCCGCCGCAAACAGGGTCGCGATCGAAGTGTTGGTGATGCTCCCGTAGACGACCATGGTCAGGCATGGGGGCACGAGAATGCCCATCCCTGCAGCGGCGGCGACCAGCGCTCCCGCGTGACCCGCGGCGAATCCGTGCCGCTTCATCGCTGGGATCATCACCGAGCCGATGGCGGCAGCGTCGGCGTTGGTTGACCCGGAAATGCCGGAAAAGAACAGCATGGCGATCAGCACCACGTTGCCGAGGCCGCCGCGGATGTGGCCGACCAGCACGCGTGCCAGGGTCACCAGCCGCTGCGAGATCCCTCCCGTCTCCATCAAGTCGCCGGCGAGGATGAAGAACGGGATGGCGAGCAGCGAAAAGTTGTCGATGCCGGCGAAGATCCGACTCGCCACGATGCGCAGCGGCTCGCCCTGCATGAGCCACAGGCCTGCAAGCGCCGCCGTCCCCAGGGCAAACGCGATCGGAACACCTGCTGTGATGAAGGCGGCAAAGAGTGCGAGTGCCGCGGTCACTCCGGCTCCCTGCGGATGTCCAGAATGTGCATGCTTGGTGAGCGGACGACCTGCATTGCAAGGTGGAAGAGCATGAGGCCGGCACCGGTGGGCAGCGCGAGATATGCCCACTGCATGTGCATCGGAAATGTCATGGCAAATTGCCGGGATGCCAGGCTGGTCTCGTCGATTCCGGTCTTCAGCAGGATGAGGAGAAAGAGCGCAATGACGAGCGTGACCAACGGTCCCAAAGCCGGTTTGAGCACCGGCGCGCGGCGAATGAGAAGATCAAGGCCGAAATGGCCTCCCTCCCGCAAGGCGAGAGCGGCCCCGATCATGGAAACCCAGACGAAGAGATAGCGCGCGGCCTCCTCCGACCATATCAGTGGATCGCCGAGCACATACCTGGCGCAAACCTGCGCGAACGTCACCGCGGTGAGCATTGTCACCAGAATGACGATGACCACCGCCTCGGCTCTGGCCACCCAGCGATCCAGCCCGAGCGCGAGAGCTCGAAGCTCGCTCATTTCGCAGCCGCAACGATATGGTTGACGAGGTCGGGACCAAGCCGATCGGCGAGCTCCTTGTAGGTCTGCTGTCCGATCGCCGTGAAAGGTGCGAGATCAGGCTGCGTGACATTCGCTCCGGCGGCGCGAATCTGGTCCAGCACCTTGGCATCCCGGCTGGTGCGCTCGGCGATAACGGTCTTGCGCGCCTCGGCGGAAGCTTTGTTGATCACCGCCTTGAGATCGTCGGGCAGGCGTTCCCACACGCGCTCGCTGATATAGAGCGTGTTCGCCAGCATCATGTGGCTGGTCAGGGCGAGATTGCGCGCGACCTCGATGTGCTTGCTCGTCTGGTAGGTGACGCTGTCATTCTCGGCACCGTCGATGACGCCTTGCTGCAGCGCCGTGTAGACCTCGCCGAAGGCCATGGGCGTTGGCGCTGCGCCGAACGCGCGAAAGAGCGCGATATAGGAGGGGCTCGGGATGACCCGGATCTTGAGCCCTTTCAGATCGGTCACCCTGTTGATCGCCCGGCTGCGGGTATAGACGTTGCGGAACGTGATCTCCCAGACCTGGACGATGTGAAAGCCGGCAGCGGCTGCCGGGCGGCCAAGCTCCTGCTCGAGCACCGGGCTGTCGAACAGGCGGAAGGCCGCTGCCTGGTCCTTTGCCAGGTAAGGCAGATCGACGACCGCCAGCTGCGGCACGAAATTGGTAAGCGTCGCGGTCGCGTCGATGACGCCGTCGACGATACCGGCCTGCACGTTCTGCAAGACCTCGCGTTGCCCGCCGAGCTGGCTCGACGGATAGACGGTGATCTTGAGCCGGCCGCCGCTTTCCTTCTCCACGAGCTCTGCCATCTGTCGCGCCCCGATCACGACGGGATGCTGCGCATCGAGAACGCAGGCGATCTTCAGGTTGTGCACGTCCTGGCTCGAGGCCGAGCCTGCAAATCCCGCGACCAGGAAGAGAGCGAGCAACGCCTGCATTGTGTAGCTCATGTTATTTCCACCTTCTTTCAACTCGGCGGCGCTCATGATGCGCAGCTTGAGATCGTGCAGCAATAGGCAAGAATTATGCCGGAGGTTGCCGCATCAATCTGCCGCATCGCCCACATACCGATACACGCCGATGTCGACCTGCCACGTCCGGCGCTGTGCCTCCATCAGATAGGGCAGCATGGCATCGTTGCGCTTGACCACCGCTGCGATGTCCTTGCGCAGTACTTTCATCAGCCCGGCGATCTCCTCGCGCAAGGCGCGCTCGTCGATGGTGGTGATCCTGCGGTCCTTCACCACCACGCGCCCATCGACGATGACGGTTTCCACGCCGCGGCCGCCCTCCGTGAATACGACCTGGCGCGCCACGCTGTTGAGCGGCACAAAGGACGGGTCGGTGAGATCGAGAATGAACAAGTCCGCCGCCATGCCCGGCCGTAATGCGCCGATCCTCCGTTCGAGGCCCGCGCTGCGCGCGCCACCGACTGTTGCCGACCAGATCGCGTCGGCCGCGGTCGGTGGACCGGGATCGGGATGCGTGACCGCAGCGAGACCGGCAAACAGCTTCATCGACTGGAACATGTTCTGGGCATCGCTGCAGCTGCAGTTGTCGCAGCCAAGCGCCACTCCCACGTTCTTGCGCAAATAGGTGCGGATCGGCGCAACGCCGCTGCGGGTCTTGAGATTGCCCACCGGGTTGAGCACGACCTTGGTACCCGCTTCCGCAAGGGCATCGATCTCCGGCCGCGACATCCACACGCTGTGGGCGAGGTTCATCCTCGGCGTCAGCAGCCCGACCCGCCGGAGATAGTTCACCAGAGAACCGCCGTCCGAAGTGTGAGTCTGGCGTGCGATCAGCGTCATCGGCCGCGATTCATAGATGTGGGTGTAGACAGGGACTTGCTCGGCGTTGGAGAGCTCGGCGAGCTTGCTCAGCAGCTCGGGTGTACAGCGCTCCGGGCTGGTGGGACCCAGCGCCAGGGTGATGCGGGGATGCCGGGATTTTTGGGCCTTCAGGATATCTTGGAGCAGCGCTGCGAGATCGATGCCCCGAAATGGCTCGACTGACCCTGAGAGCGCAGCGCGTTGTTCCGCGGGAGCGACCTCCTCCCAGAACGGCATCGCCTTAGCCCCCGGGGTGTCGGCAAACTGCAGCGCAAAGACGCAACGGATGCCGATGTCCTCGTAAGCCTGGAGAATCGCATCGAGGTGCTGCTCGTCAAAGGGGTAGATGGTCGCGAGGTCCTGAACGGTGGTCATGCCGCTGCGCAGACATTCCAGCGCGCCGAGCAGGGTGCGGGCGCGAATCTCGGCTGTGCTACGTTTGGGATAGGCCGGAGGCAGCGCGTTGAGCATCCAGAGCTCGAGCGGGATTGTCTCGAAGCAGCCTTTGAGCAGGACGTCGTGGGAGTGGTAATGCGCGTTGACAAAGCCGGGCATCAACAGCTTCTCGGTCGCGTCGATGGTGTGATCGATCTTGCGCACACCCAGCTCCGCCACAGGCTCGCCGCGCTCGACGGATGTAGCGATTCCGCTGCGAACCGCGGCGATCACCCCATCGATGATGAGGAGATCGGCGATGGGCGGGAAATCCACGTCGCCGCCGTGATCGTAGACGCGTCCGTTCCGGATGAGGATGACGCCGGCGGCGCCAGGGTTGGGCATGAGGCAACCTCCGTGAAAGACCAATGAAGCTTCGCATCCTGGCGCAAGCCGATTGCCGCGCGGCTCTGGGCATGGCGGGCGCGATCGAGGTTCAGGCGCAAGCCTTCAGGCTGCTCGCGCAGGGCCGCTCGGTCCAGGGGTTGCGCAGCTTCGTATCGTCGGAGGCGCCCCCGGGTGTCGCCATCTTCAACCCCTGCTTCCTGCGCAATGGCGCCGGCTACGGCGTCAAGGTCATCTCCGATTTTTACGACAACCACAAGCGCGGGCTGGCCCGCATGAGCGGGCTCGTCTGCCTGTTCGACGGGACGAGCGGCCATCCGCAGGCGGTGCTGGAAGCGGGCTATCTGACCGATCTGCGCACCGGAGCTGGCACTGCGCTGGCGGCGCGCTACCTCGCGCGTGCGAGCAGCACGGTTCTCGCCCTCATTGGGGCGGGGCGTGTTGCGCGCAACCAGCTTGTTGCGCTAGCCGAGACCTTCGCGCTTGAAACGGTGTTCCTCTCGGCGCGCAGCAGCGCGCGTGCGGAGCAGTTTATTGCGGATCTGGCTGGTGCGGGCGCCCGGGTCCCACGCGATATCCGGATTGTCTCATCGTGCGAGCAAGCGGTGCGGCATTCCGATATCGTGGTGGCCGCCACGACCTCGTCGACCCCGGTGGTGGCCGGTGCGTGGCTGCGGCCGGGCACTTTCGTAGCAGCAGTCGGTGCGCATCAGGCCACGACCCGGGAACTGGACAGTGCGACGATCCAGCGTGCGTCCAGGCGGGTGATCGACAGCCGCGCCGATTGCCTCGATCAGGCCGGCGACTTTGTCATTCCCATGGCCGAGGGGGTGATCGGGCGCGAGCAAGTCGCCGAGCTTGCCGAGGTCGTCATGGGCGAGAGACCCGCGCGCGAGCGCGATGACGAGATCACCGTCTACAAGTCGATCGGCGTGCCCATCCAGGATCTCGTGACCGCGCAACGTATCGCCCAACGCGCGGCGCAGTTGGGGCTTGGGACGCAGGTGGAGATCGGAGGCGACGGCTGAGCGTCACGGGCGCGACGGAGGCTGGAACCAGCACGTTGGTTCGTAGGGGCGAGGCACTGCCTCGCCCCTCTTTCCGCATGCGCCGCTGCGATCCAGGGCGACGCAGTGCGTCGCCTCTACGCAGCCAACATCAATAAAGGCGGTGCCCGCGTTCGGGGCACAAGGCCCCTACCGCGCCACCTTCAGCTCGTCGCGCGGCGGCAGATATTTGTCCGTGTACACCTGTGATGCGGCAGGCGTGGTCTTCATGTTGAAGGCGGGAGCGACCTGCGCCAGCGTGCTCGCGAGCCGTGCCATGTCGACATTGCTGTAGCCATGCTCGAGCACGTTGGGGGTGATGATGGCGTAGTCGAGCGTCATCTTGATACGGTCGCGCTCGACCTTGTCATTGAGGAGCGGATCGCGCGTCTTGACCGACGCCACGGCCGCAGCGGGTTCCTGGATCATGCGATTGAGCCCGTGTACCGTGCCGCGAATGAAGTCGCGCACCGCGTCTGGATTCTGCTCGGCAAATTCCGGCCGCGTGATGAGGGCAAGGCCGTAAAGCCCCACGCCATAGTTGGCGTAGGCCATGACCCGCACGGCATCGCTGGGGATGTTGACGGCCTGCATATTAATGAGCACCGTAGGCACGTTCCCGCTCACCGCATCCGCATCGCCCCTGATCAGCATGGGCTCGCGCAGCTCCGGCGAGACATTGAGCCATTTGATCGAGCTCTGATCGATGCCATTGACGGTCGCAAACAGCGGAAAGAGCTGACGGCTTGCATCGCCGGCGGGGGCGGCGATGCTTCTGCCATTGAGATCCTGGGGTTTCACGATGTTGCTCTTCGCCATGGTCTCGACCGCGAGCGCGGACTTGTCGTTCACCATGAACACGGCGATGAGCGGGCGGCCCGGATTCTCGCCCATGAAGCGGACCATGGAATAGAGATCGGCCTGGCCGATATCGTAGGCTCCGCTCGCGACCTTGCTGACCGTGTCGCCGGAGCCAACCCCGCGGTCCACCGTCACGTTGAGATGATAACGCGCAAAGGTGCCGTCGCTGACGGGAACGGTGAATATGCCCTGCTGGCCCTGAAATGCCCAATCCAGGACCAGGCGGATGCTCTTGGTCTGCTGCGCCTCAACTGGAGCTGCGGTCAGTGCCGCGATCACGAGACCGGAGCTCAGAGCCCGGATTTTGCTGCTGCCCAGCATTGCTGTCCTCTTCCCGGTGTTGCCGACGCTTATCTCGCGCCAACGCGGCCGGCGCGTCAACTCGCAAGCGCGGCGATGCTCCGCCTTTCAGGCAGGGGGGGAGCTATGGGAGCAGTGGAGGCGGGCTCCCACCGTGAGCTAATGTCACGGGATGCCGTCCCGTGATGCAAAGCGCCGTCGGATCGTGCGCGGCAGCCGCGTTGTTACACCCTCCGGTACGCGGCCAGCAGACATCGTCATTGAGGGCGAGCAGATCATCGCCATCGCGCCACATGGCACGGCAGCCGCCGCAGACGTGGTTGACGCGGCGGAACGGCTGGTCATCCCTGGCCTCGTCGATTCCCACGTGCATACGCGCGACCCCGGGCAGGCCTACAAGGAGGACTTTCGCTCCGCCTCGCGTGCGGCGGCGCGCGGAGGGGTGACCACCATCATGGCGATGCCGAACACGGTGCCGGTGATCGACAGCGTGAGCGCCTTCGATGCTGCTGCCGAGGCGGGGCAAAAGAGCATCGTCGATTTCGCCATCGAGGCGCTCGCCCATGCGTCGAGCCTGGAAAATATCCCGGCGCTCGCACAGCGCGGGGCAGTCTCGTTCGAGCTGTTTCTGGGCGGTGGGCCGTCTCTCCTGATCACGCGCGAACGCGCGATGCAGGATGCGCTGTTTCGAGCCGTCGCCGCGGCGGGCGGCCTCACGGGCGTCTACCCCGACGATCCCGAGATCTGCGCCGCGCTCGATTGCGGGGGCGACGCCGAAGCGATCACGCGGGCGCACCCGGCCGAGGTCGAAGCCGGATCGCTGATTTCCGTGCTGTCGTTGGCTGCGGCGCGGCGCTGCCCGGTGCACGTGCGGCAAGCTTCCACCGCGCTCACTGCCATCGTCATTGGCGTGTTGCGCCGCCGCATGCCTGACCTCCTGACCGCGGAAGCCACCCCGCACCATCTCGTGCTGACGATGCAGGATTTCATGCGCTGGGGGCCGGAGGGGCTGATCATGCCGCCGTTGCGCGCGGCCGCAGATGTGGACGCACTCTGGAAAGCGATCGAGCACGGAGACATTGCGACCATCGGGAGCGATCATGCTCCCCATCACGCTGACGAGAAGGAGGCGGGGCGCGAGGACCTGCGCAAAGCAGTGCCCGGTTTCCCCGGCCTGGAGACATTTCTGCCCGCCATTCTCTCTGAATTCCGGCGGCGTGGCCTCGCTAAGCACGCCTTCGTTCAGCTCGTTTCTGAAACGCCCGCACGCCTGTTCGGATTAAGCGACCGCAAAGGCGCGCTTGCGCCCGGACTCGATGCCGATCTCGTTATTGTGGACGATCACGTGGACGAGGTAATCGACGCCGCAGCGTTCCTCTCCAAAGCCAAGTATTCGCCGTTTCATGGACGGCGGGTGACCGCCCGCGTCGATCTGACCATGGTGCGCGGCCGCACCGTTTACGCCGGCGGGATGATCGACGAAGACGCCCCGCGTGGCCGCCTTCTGCGCCGTTGTAGCATCGCGGCCGGAGCGGCGGGTTTCAAATCATGAGCCTCGTAGGGTGGGCAAAATCGTGCGACGTACGCTTGCCGCGTGGGCACGGCGCGCGCACGATTTTGCCCACGCGGAAAGACCGTGATGCGCGCGCCTTTGCCCACCCTACACGGACCGAGAGGTGAGCGATGCTCGGTGCGCGCGGCATGATCGGGCTGATCGTGCCATCCAACAACACGGTCATCCTGCCGGAATTCTATTCCGCGCTGCCCGATGGTGTAACCGCATACGAGACGCGCATGCGCGTCGAAGGCGAGCTGACACCGGAGCTGTTGCGCAAAATGGTTCGCGACGCCGAGGCCGCCGCGGACCTGCTGCGCCAGACCAGAGTGGGCTTCATTTGCTATTGCTGCATGGCCAGCACGATCGTGAAGGGATGGGATTGGGAACGCGATCTGCTGGCGCGGTTCGCCAGTAACGCGCGCAAAGGAGTTACTTCCGCGAATGGAGCGCTCAGGGACGCCTTGGCCGCGTTGGGTGCCAAAAGGCTAGCGCTGGTGACGCCTTATCCTGAAGATCTCAACGCGCTCCTGCCCGCGTTTTTTTCCGCCGGCGGGTTCGAGGTCACGAAGATCGCAGGCACGCCCGTCCGTGATGTTGCGGCGGTGCGCGGGCTCTCCCCCGATCAGATCCTGCTCGCGGGGCGCGGGGTCGCCGCAGCAGGCGTGGATGCAGTCTGCCTGCTGGCGACGGATGTGCAGACCTTCCCCATCATCGATCGTCTTGAGCGCGAGATCGGCCGTCCGGTCGTGAGCAGCAACCAGGCCTTGCTCTGGGCAAGCCTGCGCGCGCTCGGAGTGACTGAGCCGATTCACGGGCTCGGCAAGCTGCTGCACGTGTAGGGCGGGTTACGCTTGCTCACGCTCCGCTAATACGCCCTACTGAGCCGGCTTTTGGATCAGATCGGGGTTGGCGAGCAGCTTCTCGACGGCATGCGCCATCACCTCGCAGCCGAGCACGATGTCCGCCTCCGCCGTGTCTTCCGTAATGTCATGACTGCGACCGCCGATGCTCGGCACGAACAGCATCGCCGCGGGAATGTAGCGGCCGACCACCATGGCGTCGTGGCCGGCCCCGCTTGGGATGTGCATCGGCTCCTCGCCCAGCGCCTTGCTCGAGGCGGCCAGCACGGAAGCGAGCTCCTTCGCCAGGGGAGTTGGAGCTATCAAGGCCATGGGCTCCATCTCGGCGGTGTGAGCGCCGCTGCCCAATTGATCGACCCAATGGCGCAGATGGCTCTGCAGCGCATCGAGAATGGCGGGATCGGTATCGCGGAACTCGATCACCATCTCGCCCGCGTTCGGCACCACGTTGGGAGCGCCCGGGCGCAGCATGATGCTGCCGATGTTCCACACCGTTTCCGCGCTGCCCAGCCGCGGAAATTCCTGCGCCACCTGGGCAGCAAGCCGCATCAGCGCGGCGCCTGCATCCCTGCGAACGGACATCGGGGTCGTGCCGGCATGATCGGCCTGGCCGCGGGTGTGGATACGGAATCGCCGGATCCCCACTACCCCGGTGACGACGCCTATGCGCCGGCGCGCCTGCTCGAGCCGCGGCCCCTGCTCGATATGCGCCTCCAGGTAACAGAGATGCCGCGCCGGATCGAGGCGCTGCGGATTGGCAACCGCCTCGACATTCGCCAGCACCGAGCGCAGCCGCACCGCGCCGCTCTTGGCGGCGTCGATCTCCGGGTCGGTCAGATTGTTGCAGAATGTCCTGCTGCCGAGAAAGGCAAGATAGGTGCCTTCCTCGTCCTGGAACGACATCACGTCGATGCCTATGGCCGATGATGCGCTGCTTTCCTTCGCCGCGCGCGCGATCTCGAGGGCATAGATGACACCCATGGCGCCGTCGAGCCATCCACCCTGGGGGACAGTGTCGGTATGCGAGCCGATCAGCAAGGTGCGCGCGGGATTGGGATCGCGACCGTAGACATTCGCGACTTCGTCCATGCGCGGCTCGAGCCCGGCGTCCTGCATGCGGCGCATGAGCCAGCGTCGCGCCTCGAGATCGGCGGGGGACAGCGCCACCCGGTCGACCCCGGTCTTGAACTGCCCGATGGTTGCAAGCTCCCGCAGATCCGCGAGCAGACGATCCCGGTTCACTCTGATCATGGATGGGACTCCCTCCCGATCTCTATCGCCCCGTTGTCGCGCAGCGTCTCGATATGCGAGCGCAACCGCTCAAGACCCGTGCGCAGGTCATCTTCGCCGATGGTGAAGGCGATGCGCACATAGCCATCGCAGCTCGGCCCGAAAGTGATGCCAGGCACGACCGCGGTGTCGCAACGCGCCAGCAGATCGCGGGCGAAGTCGAGCGAGCGGCGCCCAGTGGCGCCGATATCGATGAGCGCGTAGAACGCTCCTTCCGGAATCAACGGCAACAGCCCAGTGTTTCCGAATACTTCGACGACAATGTCGCGACGCCGCCTATAGCTGTCGCGAAACGTCTTTACGACCGCCTGATCGCCGTCGAGGGCGGCTTCTGCGGCCTTCTGCGCAATGGTGGATGCGCAGGAGGTCACGGGCTCCTGCAGGCTCGCCGCTAGAGGCGCCAGCTCGTGTGGGCACACCAGCCAGCCGAGCCGCCAGCCGGTCATGGCGTAGGTCTTGGAGAACCCCGAAACCACGAATGTTCGGTCGGCGGGCCCGAGCGCGCCAGCCGAGACATGCCCCCCCTCGAACACGATCTCCTCATAGACTTCGTCACTGATGACGTAGATGCCGGTGCGCTGCGAGACGGCGCAGATCTCGCCCATGAGATCCTCGGGGAACACGGCGCCCGAGGGATTGCCCGGCGTGTTGATGACGATGGCCTTGGTTCGTGGGGTGACCAGACGGGATATCTCGGAGGGATCGGGCACGAAGCCGCGTTGCGGGGAGAGCGAAAAGCGCACCGGCACGGCACCGGCGAGATGAACAATGGCCTCGTAGTTCGGCCAGCCCGGATCGGGAATGAGAACTTCATCGCCCGTGTCCGTCACCGCCATGATTGCGGAATAGAGCGCGCCGATTGCGCCGGTGGTGATCACGATCCGCTCCGCAGCAACACTCCTGGCCCAGGCCCCGCTCGCCCGCTGCGCCACACGCTGGCGGAGCGAAGGAAGCCCGGCATTGGGGCTGTATTTGGTAAAGCCCGACCGCGCGGCGGCGAAGGCAGCATCGACGATCGGCGGCGGCGTGGAAAAATCCGGCTCGCCGACTTCCAGATGGATCACGTTTGTCCGGCCGGCAGCGAGCGCCATGATCTCCCGGATGGCAGAGCGCGGCATCCCCGCAGCGCGTCGAGAGCTGGGTCTTGCCGTGGCCCCGGTGGTCATCCTGCTTTGCGCCTTGATATCGCGTGAACGGTTGGGGGCTTCTAACATGGCATGCGAGCACAGGCGATTGGGCAGCCGCGCTGCTTGTTACGTTCGCCGCGGATTGCTGCCGCAAGACGGGGCTGGAAATGTCGGCGACGGTGGATCAAACTACGGGATGCCACCAAGGACGGGGAGGATTGGGATGCCCGATGGTCTCAACATCAAGGTGAACGGCAAGATGTGGCCGGTCGCGGCCGCACCGGACACTCCGCTCCTTTACGTGCTGAGCAACGAGCTGCGCTTGCAGGGGCCGCGGTTCGGCTGCGGGCTGGCGCAGTGCGGCTCCTGCTCGGTCCTCGCCGACGGGGTGGAGATTCGCTCCTGCATCACTCCCGTCGCCAGCATCGCGGGCAAGTCGATCACGACGCTGGAAGGTTTGCCCGCGCTCTATGCAGAGCAGAAAGGGCTGCCGCAAGCGCCGGCACTGCATCCGTTGCAGCAAGCGTTCGTGGATGTCCAGGCGATCCAGTGCGGATACTGCTATAACGGAATGACCATCAAAGGCTCGGAGCTGCTGGCAAAAAATCCCAAGCCGACCGAAGCGGAAATTCGCGCGCATATGAATGGCCATCTCTGCCGCTGCGGAACCTATCCGCGGGCGATGAAGGCAATTTTGCTCGCCGGCGAGGTCATGGCGGGAGACCCGCGATGACCGTCCAGTCCGAGCTTGCTCTCTCGCGCCGCGACCTGCTCAGGGCCGGCGGCGTGCTGGTGGTGGGTTTCAGCATGGGCGGGACAGCCTCGCCTGCTGCGGCCGCGCGCGGAGATGCCGCCGGGCCGCCCGATCCGAGCACGGTCGATTCGTGGATTGCCGTTCACTCCGACAACACCGCCACCATCTATTTCGGCAAAGGCGAGTTCGGTCAGGGCAACACGACCGGTCTGCTGCAGATCGCCGGCGAGGAGCTCGATCTGGACATGAGCCAGCTGAAATGGGTGAGGCTCGATACCAACGTGTCGCCGAACCAGGGTGCCACCACTTCAAGCTCCTCGATCCACCGCGGCGGTCCGCAGCTGCGCGCCGCTGCTGCTGAGGCGCGCCAGGCGCTATTGGCGCTCGCGTCGGCGCGCCTCGGCGTGCAGGCGGGAAGCCTCGCCGTCTCCAAAGGCGTGGTTTCCATCGACGGCCACCCGAGCCGCTCGATCAGCTATGGCGAGCTCCTCGGGGACAAACCATTCAACGTGAAGCTCACGGGTACCGCCCCGCAGAAGCCGATCAGCCGGTACAAGCTCGTCGGCACGCGGGTGCCGCGGGTCGACATTCCGGACAAGGCCAGCGGGAAATACCTGCACATGCAGCACGTGCGCGTACCCGACATGTTGCATGGCCGTGTCGTGCGCCCGCGCGGACAGCGCGCCTACGGCGCTGGAGCAAAGCCTGCGAGCATCGACGAATCCTCGATCGCCGCCATTCCCGGCGCTCGTGTTGTGCGCAAAGGCGACTTCGTCGGCGTGGTCGCGCCCAACGAGTGGGATGCGGTGACCGCGGCACAACAGCTCAAGGTCACGTGGCAAGAGACGCCTGCCCTGCCCACGAACCTGTTCGCCGATATGCGTGCTGCGAGCAGCACCGACACCGTCATCGCGGACTGGGGAGACGCGCAGAAGGCGTTCGCGCAGGCGGCGCATGTGGCATCCGCCACCTATCGCTGTCCCTATCAGTCGCACGCGCCGTTTGCTCCGAGCTGCGCGCTCGCGGATGTCGGCCGCACTGGTGCGCTGGTGCTTTCCTCGACCCAGGACATCTACAAGTCGCGCGCCATGCTCGCGACCGTGCTTGGCTTGCCTGTCGATAAAGTGCGGGTTCAATACTACGAGAGCTCAGGCACTTTCGGGCGCAGCTGTTATGATGATGCCGCACAAGCGGCGGCGGTGATGTCGCAGGCGGCCGGCAAACCGGTCCGCGTGCAGTTCATGCGCTGGGACGAGCTTGGCTGGGACGATTACGGTCCCGCGCATCTGGCAGACGTCCGTGCCGGCGTCGATGCGGCAGGCAAGCTCGTCGCCTATGAGTATCACGGCTGGCAGCACGGGTGGATGGTCAATGAGACCACGCACGAGCTGGCATTGCTCGCGGCGCCCAAAGAGCAGAGCATCGGGCCGCCGTCCATTCCCGTAAACCGCATGAGCACCGGATCGATGTACGCGGTGGCAAACCGCCGGGTCGTAAGTCACGCGGTGCCCATGGTCGGCTATCTCAAGGGGGCGCCCCTGCGCTCGCCGCTTGATCTGTCCTTCGCATTCGCTTCGGAGCAGACGATCGATGAGCTTGCCCATGCGATCAACATGGATCCGCTGGAGTTTCGCAGGCACAATATCGGCGACGCCCGTTGGCTCGGCGTGCTCAACGCCGCCGCTGACGCTGCCGGGTGGACGCCGCGCGTTGCCGCCTCGTCGCTCTCCAATGCCGCGGTGGTGACTGGCCGCGGCATCGCTCTCGGCACGCACCACGTGTCGTATGGCGCCGCGGTTGCCGAGATCGAGGTCGACACCCGCACCGGCACCATCGTGGCGAAACGTATCTGCGCGGCGCTCGACGCGGGTCAGGTCATCAATCCCGCGTTGGTCGAGAACCAGATGGTGGGGCAGATGATCCAGGCGACAAGCCGCACCCTCAAGGAGGAGGTGCTCTTTGATAACAGCGGCGTCACCAGCCTCGATTGGGTATCCTATCCGGTGCTGCGCTTTGGCGAGCATCCCGACGTGGTGCCCGTGGTCGTGCAGCGGCTCGACGAGCCTTCCACCGGCGCCGGCGAGGAGGTGATGGGCGCAACGGGTGCAGCCATCGCCAACGCGTTCTTCGACGCGACCGGGGTGCGCCTGCGCGAATACCCGATGACGCCCGAGCGCGTCAAAACCGCGCGCGCCGCCAGGACGTGAATGTGGGCTATCGCATATGCCTCGATGGCAGGGCGGAAACTCCATACCTCCCCCTAAAAGGGCTAACTTGCGCACACATTTTTTGCCAGATGATAGCCATCCACAAGGCTATTAAAGCGTCCGAGCCCGTCGCGCATCGTTATCGGGCCAGTCGCTCG